>Ga0315915_1010279_pt1 | contig 10425 bp, 6 predicted proteins | sample MpolbnodulesMG_FD_207738 | JGI IMG/M metagenome (GOLD analysis project Ga0315915, IMG submission 207738) | Medicago polymorpha root nodule microbial communities from Los Angeles, California, United States - branched nodules | ecosystem: Host-associated > Plants > Roots > Nodule | place: USA... | reverse complement strand
AGAAATTACTAAAGACAATAAATTATGGTTATTTAAAAGTTGGTTTTATGCTCTAAATTATAAAATTAATAGAAAATTATTTAAATTTAATTATCACTGAAATTTACATCATAAAGAAATAAATTTATTTTGATAAATGGTGGTTCACAGTTAGTATATATAATAAAAATATTTATTTATGTTAAAATAAATTAAAGTTTAGTGCATATTTATGTATTAAAGGAGGGGGTTGTAATTCAAGCATCTTATAGGGGAGAGGAGTATAAATTTTAATTTTCAAGGGAGGCGTGTGTATATTTTAACATAAGAGGGGAGGGAAGTGTAATTCAAACATCTTTGAAGAGAGTGGAGTGTAATTTACTCTAAATAAAAATAGCTATTTATACTAATCAAACCGCAGTTCATAATGTTGTAGCAATATTAAAGGTTAAGATTATCGATTATTACGTGTGAAACAGTACACCGAATTAATTATTTTTGAAAAAATTACAAATAGTTCTTAGTTGCTCAAAGATTTAGATTGCGATCATCACAAACATGAGAGGCACCGACTCAGCTTGTGGGCTCCATCTTGCCTCCTTCAAACACGTCTATTTACTACCCCTTAGTATCAACTTAATTAATTTGTTAACTTAATTATTATTATATATAAAGAAACCGTCAAAAAATTAAAATGACTTTTGACATTTCATTTCATATAAATAACGCAAGGAAGCTACCATGAAGGATCATGGAAATTGAAAACACAACCATACACACACCAACCACGTCATGGCCACACCTTAACCTCATTAATATCTCAATACTTTCTTCTCTCTATATATACAATCAAATTTGTGCATTATTCCAAATGAAAAACAATAAGCCACCAAAATGAGAAACCTACGATTACAAAGAACTTTCACAAAAGAAAATGACACAATTGGTCAAATCAAACCAAAGGGTCGTTGCAAAAACCACCCAAAACACAACCAATCACCTGGTGTTTGTTCTCTTTGCTTGAGTGAAAAGCTTATTCAACTTTCTTCTTTTGGTTCACATAGAAGAACAAGAACCTTTGTTGCTATTAATGATGGTTCTAATTCAAGTTCTTATGTTTCTTCATTGTCTTCATCTTGTTACTCTTCATCTTCCGTTTCTTCTTGTGCTTCTCCTTTGCATTGTTTTTGTTTTAATAGCGATGGGAAAAGAAGCAGATCTTTATCTATCTTTTTGCTTAGTGCTCAACATGAAATCATAAAGAGCAAGTCGTTTTCAAGAAGAAAAGAATGTGAAGGTGGTGTTATGCATGGAAATAAACGATCATGTGGATTTTGGTACAAGTTGTTTGGTGATAAAAGAAAGAGAATTGAAGGAACTTAAAGAAAAGATTGTTCGTTCTATGTGTATAGTATTAGAGAAACCATGACCTCTTTTTTTTTTTTTTTTGACTGAGAAACGAGAAACTATGACCTAGCTAAGCAAGCAGAAATTGACCATGACCATTACTTTAAAAAAAAATTAGGGTTTAATTTATTATTATTATGCTTGGAATTTAGATTATCTTATATTAGTGTTACAATTTTTTGTGAATCTACAATATTTTGTATATATTGTTTTAGCGTTAATTACTTTTTTAATTTGTGCTTCGAAGTTTTTGGTGGTTCACTACTTATTTTAAAAGTAAAATAAGGTAAATTCACTAGAAGAAAAAATAGATTTTCTGAGAGGAACTACACGGAAAATGGTGAAACTGTTTGGAACCTTATATTGAAGAGAACTGTTAGCAACACTTTTTTTTTTATAGGTTTACACTTTGGAAATAGAATTCATACAAAGTGGTGGAGTCATACATTGATTTCACCCAATGAAAGAGTGAATGACAAAAAGAGTGTTTAGAAAATGAGTGTTGCTAGTATTCCTCTATTGTGAATGACACTTTTAACAAGTTACACTCGTCTTGATATGGGCAACAAAGAAGTTTTTACATTCCTCTATTGTGAATGACACTTTTAACAAGTTACACTCGTCTTGATATGGACAACAAAGAAGTTTTTAAAATAAATAGATATTGTTGCCTTGATCTTGATGACTCATTATAATATAATGTGTTTAGATGTTTTATCGATTTTTTGTACTTTATTAGAGGGTTTTACGGTGAGTCGCTTATGGTTTAGGAAAAAAAATAGTTTTGTATTGAAAATAGTTTTATGGGTTATTTTATTTCTCTAACGAGACAATTTTATAGGGGTGTCAGTTTCTTTTTTGTGTTATGTGTTGGGTTAATCCGATCAGACGGTGCTTTGTAAAGGCTATCTATCAAAGTATGAGACTTGTCAGATTGAAGAATCAAATGTTAACATGCTTGGAAGCTAAAAAATTTAGAAACAAAATGGGTGGATTCGCTTCAGCATATATGGCACCCATGAGAGTATCAACAAGCCACATGTCAAACTAAAATCCTCATCGAGCATGTCTTAAGGAAGGATAGATAATATACTTGTTTAAGTAGATAAGTTTGTATGTCTTGCATATGAGAATGTTCCTATTTTTGGGATCCTTTTGGGGAGATTTTCTTGGCAACTGGAATGATCCTTATTGATGTTTACAAAGGAGAGCTAAATGGGGGTGAATGATTAGCAAGTAGTTCAACATACCAAAAGCCATGGGTTTTGTAGATGATACTATAGAAGTGGTATCTATGATATCTGTAAATCACTTGACTCTTGACTTCCATCAAGATCTTGGAGCAGAGCAACTTGAAGGAAGAACTTGTTGAAGACGTTGGACCAAAGCATCAGAGCTCTAGCTTTGCAGATGTCAGGGATGAAAGGAATTAACCCATATATTTGCATGCATGTAATTCTACTCAAAGAAGGATCAGAAACAAGCATTGAAGCTCAAGGGAGAGTGAATTATATATTCTAAACTATAAAATTAATGACAAAATGTTTAAATTTAATTATCATTGACATGTATAAAGAAATGAATTTATTTTTCTTAATGGTGGTTCAAAATTATTACATATCATAAAAATATTTATTTATGTTAAAATAGATTAAATGTTGGAAATGCCCCACTATAGGTTCATTTCCTTTTGATTAGGTTTTCATTTTATTTCCCCGCCTTTTGTACCCTCTTCCTTTTTTCAATGAATATGGATAGTGTGATTTGCACTACTTTTGTTTTAAAAAAATTAATTAATAAGGGAGGGGTTGTAATTCAAGCATCTCATAAGGGAAGAAATTGTATATTTTAACACAAAAGATGAGGAAAGTATAATTCAAACTTGTCTTAAGGGAGGAGAGTGTAATTTACTATTAAAATAATAAAGCACATTAATACACAATTAAAAGTCGGTAAAACCAAAAAGAAAAAATATACGAACAGACTCATAACATCAAAGTTAATAGCATAATACAACAAGATGCATAAGCCTACAAATATGATTCTATTTAAGTGCTCATAATATTCATACCTTCATGTTTCTAACATTGACAACACTAAAGTCACTGATTTGATTGATATAAACTAATATTTTTCAAGTTGAATCAAATAAACACCACCCCAGTAGAGAAAACAGAAAACCACCATACAAAGACGGAAAAATAAAACAAACAACCCGCTAAGATGATGAAATCAAAAAAAAAAAAACTAAGAGCATGTGTTTTTACATTTTAAAAAGTGTGATTTAAGCATTCAATAATTTAGAAATAATTTTATAGAGTTTTTATATATAATAAAAAAGTAGAAACTATTTTGTGTATGTTTAGATTAATAAAAATCATTTAAAAAATAGTTTTTTTGGATACAACTATAAGTGATTTTTTTATTGCAAAACTAGCGAAAAGACGGGCACTCACGTGTCCGTCTTTCCACTCTTTTTACTGCGCTAATGCGTGTAAATTATGAACGGTATTTTATATGAAGTTTTTCCTTTTGATTAGAATTAGAAGTACAAATATTTGTGACTTTCAAATTGTAACAAACCCAAAAAACCATGTTTATCTTTTCCAATAACAATGGTAATTTAACAAATATCATATAAATCCTTATCTTTTTTAATACCACCAAAAGTATAACATTAAGATAGAAAAATTGTTTAAGGGTATAATTCAAATTATGAATAATTCAACATAAAATCCCTATCCCCTTCATATATAATATTTATAATATTGTTAGTTTTGTAGTGGGATATTTCCTATTTTAATGGGATTTAATCTTTATAATTAAAATTTAAAATAATATTATTAAAGGATAAAATAGTAAATAAATAGTTTAAATGAAGGGTTAAATATGTAATGAAAAATCCAGCCCAAACTTATTTATTTTAAGCTTATTTTCTTTATATGTAGTATTAATAAACTATTAATATCATGCTTTAAATAAAATTTACAATAACTTTGTAGTTCTAACATATATAATGTTCATTCTCATATGATATGCATGACTCAAATATCCATATTTAATACACAGAGTGAGGAAGATATGCATTTTTTGAGGTATATATCGGTGGTTCGTGCATGTAGTTGACAATGTTGTTTGTGATTGAAATGCATGACTCTAAGAGTTGTGTTTAATTTATGAGAATGAGATAAAATCAATTATGTGTGATTTATCTAATATTCAAAATTGATTTTTTTTTATTTATTTTAAAGTCAATGATAAATTGATTGTGTTTTTTTATCTTTTGTTTAATTAATAAAGCATGCATTATCCAATGTTTGATAGATTTATCAGTTCACCTTTTTAAATGTTATAGTAACTAAATTTCTTAGCATGAATTAAATTACTTACCCTATAGGTAACTAACAAAAAAAAGACGGGCACCGTCTTTTCGTTCTCTTTATTGTGCCAAATTTTGAAAATTACGAACATTGTTTTTTATGAAATTTTGATTTTGATTAAAAGTATAAATATAAATGATTGTTACTTTCAAATTATAACAAACCAAACTATTCTTGTTTATCTACTTCAATGACACCAACCATATAACAAAAAAAAATAATCTAAATTCTTGTTTTTTGTATAATGACACCAACAACAATCATTATTATAGGAAAAGTTGTTTTATGTTATAGAGAAATGCTAGCAACACACATTCTAACACACACTTTTCAACACACTCTCTTTGATTGGTTAAATATCACATGGGACCCACCAATTTATATAGGACCCGCATGATTTGGTGGGACCCATGTGAATTTTAACCAATCAAAGAAAGTGTGTTGAAAAGTGTGTGTTAGAATGTGTGTTGCTAGCATTTCTCTATGGTATAAATGGGATAACGAAAAAGTCAGCCCAAAATCTTATGCATACTCGATCTAGTTTGTTACACTTTTAAAAACTTAAATGAAAAATAGAAAAGGTAAAATAATTTAGTGATGAAATTGTCCTTCATGTGCTTCGTGGCTTCATATTGTTCCCTTTGATTTTATAACTAACTTATTTTCTTTTTTATTGTAGGATTGGTTTTTCAATAACCTTAACAGGAAAAGGATAGGGACGAGCACATCTAGATGGCAAACCATCTTCATGACAACGTGATGATATTTGTGGAAGTGGGGGAACAAAACTATTTTTGAAGTTGATTTCCAACGGTCGAACAATCCAACTATATTAATCTGGAGATTTGTCAGGGATATTAAAGACTACAACTTGGAGCACCTTCGTTTACGCTTACGTTGAGTGACACTATCTACATAGGCTGGAAGCGTCCATATGAAGGTTGGATCAAGATTAACAGTGGTGGTGGTATTTTTCATGATTTATGTGGTAAGTGGATTAAAGGCTACACTAAGAAGATTGAAACTTGCGATGCCTTACATGTTGAGATGTGGGGGTTGTATTTAGGTATATACATGGCTTGGAGAGAGCATTTTGATCATCTTATATTCGAAAGTGACCATAAGATATTGATCGACGTGATTTTTTGTCAATTTCAAGTTTATTGGGAATATCCCTATTTTAGTTCATATATTGTATCAAGAAGCTGTTGAAAATTGATTGACATGTGCAAATCAACCATACTTTGTATGAAGGAAATAGAAGTGCCGATTGGCTTGCTAACTTTAGTATTCATGTGGATCTTTTGAATTTGATTGTTTTGGAGACTTCTACTAACTTCAAAAGCTCATCTTTGATGATATTTTCGGAGCCTGAATGCCTAGAAATGTCTGGGACATTTTGTAGTTTCTTTTCTCTTGGGTTTTGCCCTCTTTTATACCAAGAAAAAAAACGATTTGGATTAGTAATTACATATTCCCTTCGTCCTAAAATACAAGTAAAAATTGATAAATAAAAATTAATGTATTTAGTTCAAAATTTATACCAAATACATCAACTTACGTTGACCCGTTTTTGCTTATATCTTAGGTCGAAATGAGTATTAAAGTTGACTCTAAATCACATCTCTAAAATATATTTTTTTTGACAAAATCTCTAAAATAGATACCGCTAGGTTAAAAGAGGAGGTCCCTAAAACAAAAATCCTTTTTATTTTTATTACTTATTGAATAACCGATGAATTTGATATATACTATAAATCAGATACACCGACTCAAGAACGCTTAGATGAGATGACAGATGTTCTTCTAGCTTAACCAAAATCTTGGGTTCGAATTCAGACTTGGACATGCAGCAACGTTAAAACTCGTAGGATGAGTTTATTGTTTATTTGGATTTCATAAAGCTCAAAGAATTAATCTTCATAGTTGAATATGGGGATGATATTCAATTTAAAATAAATAAATAAATAATCAGATACACTCATCATTCGATTAGTCCAAAAAATAAACTTTTGTTTATAATGGTAACATAAAAATAATAAGTAGTACAAAATTTAAATTTGGAACAGATCAAAGTAATACCAGTACTAGTACTAGGTCAGACAATAGTTAAACCCGACAACATAAAAAACTTGGAGAAACCCCAAAAACAACACAACCTGCCGATTTTGTTGTCTTGCTGTTCTGTTCTTCCCACCGAAACACACATCAAACGTGATTATTCATTAGTTCAGATTATTGGCGTTTTCTTCTTCTTCTTCTTCTTCTTCTTCTTCTTCTTCTTCTTCTTCTCTTCTATTTTCTTAATCAAGTGTTGAGAAAAGATTAAAAGATTAATTTTTGGATGCGAAATCAGCGACCCAGAATCTGATTGATTGATCAATAGTGGAATGCAGAAACGGAAATTGATTTCGTTGGTATTGTTGAGGAAGTTGTTAACTGCAGCGATTATCTCAATTACTTTTCTTGCTCTATTCACTGGTCATTTACACATTCCTTCTTCTAAGGATCACAAGTTCAATGACAAGTTCCCCACGGTTTGTCTCTTTTTCTTTAATTTTAGGGTTCTTTAAACTTGTTCATATGACTTATTTATTATCAGGGTTTTATTCAATTGTTATTGCTTATTTTATACTTTGTTCACTTCAAGAGATTGCTATTAATGGCTAACAATGTTAAAAAAAAACAAGGGTCTTTGTTCACATTGGTGGTTTGGTATATGCTTTTGTGTTTTTTTTTTTTTTTTTTTGTGTGTGTGTGTGTGTGTGTGTGTGTGTATTGGAATCTACTTAGGGAAACTTTGTTAGAGAGTGGAAGATTCCCTTATATTTTATTGTTGTATTTGTTGTCATATGTGTTTCAAATTTAGGAGAGGTAAACTCCTTAAATGAATCTTAGTTACCTCGAGGGGATTAGTCTCTGCAGTTGCGTCAGGATACCTTTGGTTTACTAAGTATGTCTTTCAAATTTTGACAGGTTCAAAACTTGCAACGGACACAAGAGCTAGCTCCACCCCATTTATCCAAACTACCACTTTCTACTTCCAAGGTTTGGTCCTGCGTGTCAGCACTAGCTAGTAACTTGTTTGGGTATATCATCTGTTTAAAAACTATGAAAATGCTAAGGAAATATAATACCCTACATCTAAGAAAACTATCTTTGTATCCGCCCCTGAGCTTATTAAAGTAGGCCTTGTTTGGATAAACAAATTAATTAAGTGCTTATAGCATAATCGTTTATCATATAAGTGCTTATGTATAAGTTTTTTCTATAACAAAAGATAAAATTAAGTCGAACTGTTTTCATATAAGCTATAAGTAACTTTCATAATCTATCCTAGAATGCTTATCAAATTACCTGAAAACAGTTAATTGACATGTGATAAACTGTTTCCATTAGTTCTCTCAAATTGTTCGACAAGTGTTTATGCCAGTAGTTAAGCTCAAATAAGTCAATCCAAATAATAATAGTTCGAACGTTGGCTTAATTGCAAACATGTATTTTAATACGTTAGTGAATCTCGTCTCCTATTCCCTATCGAGTAGGTGGGACAGTTGATTATGCTCATTTCTAGTGTTTATGCACCTCTTGTATTGTGTGATCTTAAACTTGTTTGGGTTGATTGTATAAACATCTGCAGAGATATTGGTGTATCATGTATGCATCTAGATATATTTAAATTATGTAAAGAAGATATGCACCTTAAGTGTTTGGTTGTATTACATTTGCAGAGACATCGGTGTATCATGTATGCAGCTATATATATTTAAATTATGTAAAGATACCTTTAGTGTTTTATATGACTCTTTCTGTTTGACAGTTGAATCGTTCAAAAGGGGATTCAGATTACGTGAAGTTGTGGAAGCCTCCATCAAATCGTGGTTTTCTTCCATGTACAAAGCCTACTCCTAATTACACCGGTAAGAAACTTAAACATAGCCTTTCATTACAAGTTACAAGTATGAATTAGTTTGGTACTTACTCAAATTAATACATGTTCATTCAGCTCCTGCTGAGTCACGTGGATATCTTTTAGTTCATACAAATGGTGGGCTCAACCAAATGCGTTCTGGGGTCTGATCTTTCTCTTTTCTCTTTGTTAATCACATACGCATGTTGTTGTTATTAATGCCAACTCATTTGAGGTTGAACATTTTTTTTGACAAATTGTTTGTTATGCCGTTGGATGACAAATTGTGAATGAGAAGGACCATCGCATTTAAACTTGTCATATTCAAGTGTTGCTAGAAACTGAACATATGTTTCCTTTGCTGCAGATATGTGATATGGTAGCTGTAGCTCGTATCATAAATGCTACTCTTGTAATTCCAGAACTGGATAAAAGATCATTTTGGCAAGATACTAGGTAAAAAATTGAATTCCTCTTTTTTTGCTATTATTTCTTTTATAGTTTCTCTTTATGTTAGACTATTCTTTTTTTAATTCTGGTTTTATGATTTTTCTTTCAGCAATTTCTCTGATGTTTTTGATGAAGAGCATTTTATTAGTTCTCTAGCTAACGATGTAAAAATCATTAAGAAGCTTCCCATTGAACTGGTTAATGAAACTGAAATGGTTAAGCAGCAATTCAGAAGCTGGTCTGGCATGGATTACTATGAGAATGAAATTGCAAAATTGTGGGAAGATCACGAAGTATGTATGTTGAAAATCTATTGTTACTGTTACCATTCTATTTTTTTCACCATTATTTTCTAACATATTATGCACCCATAATATTTTTAACTTCTTCAGGTTATTCGTGCTTCAAAATCCGATTCACGGCTAGCGAACAACAATCTACCTCCAGACATTCAAAAGCTTCGTTGCCGAGTTTGCTATGAAGCACTCCGTTTCTCTCCTCGTATTGAACAAATAGGAAAAGTATATGATGATATCTCAACTGATTGGTTTCTTTGCTTTCTATCTAATACTTTTCCACGACCCTGTATTAATTTTTATTCTCAATCTGTAATACTATTTTTGGGTTCTTGTAGTTGTTGGTGGAAAGAATGAGGTCACGGGGTCCATATATTGCCTTGCATTTACGTTATGAGAAGGATATGCTTGCATTTAGTGGGTGCACGCATGATTTATCTCTTGATGAAGCTGAAGAGCTACGGATTATCAGGTATGGAACTGTGGAATCTTCAGAAGGATAAATTGAATATCATGTCTTTTCTCATACTTGGTTTGTGATATTTCTCATATGACAAAATTGTAGAGAGAACATTTCCTATTGGAAAGTAAAAGATATTGATCCCATAGAACAGAGGTCCAAAGGATTTTGCCCCTTAACACCAAAGGAAGTTGGAATTTTTCTTACTGCTCTTGGATATCCTTCAAATACGCCGATATATATTGCTGCTGGAGAGATTTATGGGGGTGAGTCCCATATGGCTGAACTGCGATCCCGTTATCCATTGTTAATGAGCAAGGTAATAATTGCAGTTCTTTGTTGCTTTATGTTGTTGACGCATGGTGGGGGCTTTTTATTCAATTTATCTTTAGAAAATAAAGTTTGATAATGCATTAGTATTTTCTGTATCCCAATTCCCAAACCAATGCCTAATTTTCAAATCTTTTTCAGTGTCCATCCCCTCCTTTATATAATTAACCCTCTGTCCTAAATTATACATTACCTATTATCCTCTGCCATAAT
>Ga0315915_1010278_pt1 | contig 10425 bp, 4 predicted proteins | sample MpolbnodulesMG_FD_207738 | JGI IMG/M metagenome (GOLD analysis project Ga0315915, IMG submission 207738) | Medicago polymorpha root nodule microbial communities from Los Angeles, California, United States - branched nodules | ecosystem: Host-associated > Plants > Roots > Nodule | place: USA... | reverse complement strand
AAAATCTTTCAAATTTTTTGAAAGAGAAGTTTTTTAGAGAATGATAAATTAATGCATATGATTACTATATTTTTAATTTAAAAAAATATTATAACAACATAAATTAAATTTGAAGAATTCATATAAACCCTTCAAAACCCTCCAAAACCCTCCTCCAATACAATTGTTTAGTTCCCCCCAAACGAGGAGGGTTTTGTATTATGCATAAAAGTTAACCCCCGAAGCCATGCCCTCCTATTTTTCTCTATTTCTTCACTTGCTCATTCTTTTCTTTCGCAAACCTTCCCTTCCCTTCCCCTCCAAACTCGTAAACAAAGTCTTAATATCTCAATCTGTGTTCAGTTAATCCTAGTCATTCATAAAAAAATTCTCAAATAGTATAACCTTTATTTTCTAATGATACTTTTATACATGTGAAACAAATGTCTATGAATGATAGTTTTGAAGAAGCATTTCTTTTTATGAGACTAAGAAATATAGGCACTTAACGAAATTATTTAGGGAATGTGAAATTGGTTACATTTGGTTTATAATCACCACGGGAGTACTATATTATTATCATTGCTTTCACTCAAATTTTCACCACAAAAAAGACTTTGATTATGTTGATTCTAATAACATCATATATCCTTGCTTGTTGTCTGAACCATACAGATATAAAAGGGAAAAACCGATTGCTTTCATAAACGGCAAGTTCAACAACTAAAATATGGAGTGTTGTGAAATCTAAACCTTGATTAAATAATTAATCCATGTACTTTTTCACTCGTGTGTGGATCAAGGTAAAATTATGAATATGTTAACGAATGCTAATAAGGACCTTCTATATAGTATATTATTATATATGAATGCTGTAAGCACTGGTTCAGAAAATAAAAATTGATTGGATTAGTACTATGATAATTCAACTTGGGTCCTATATCATACTACCTCTATCTTTGATTATCAAAAACTAAAGAAAAATGATTTCAAAATTTTATTGTGTATTGAACAGCACGGACATGTGTCGTGTCCGACACCGACACGACACCGACACATATAATTATACTGAATTATGTGATTTTCTCAAATTATTAACGGTGTCGCATGTCAGTGTCCGTATCGTGTCCGGTTTCTGTGTCTGTATCCATACTCCGTAGGTATTGAATCAATTTCCAGTACTAATTGTAATTGATAGCAGCATGTGAAACTGAGGGGGGAAATGGGACTCGTTTAGTGCCTTGGGAGACAATTGACAGTGTTTGAGAAGTGTTGCACAAGCTCTTTTTCTTTTTCCCCTTCTTTTCTGATGAATTTGCACTAGCTCTTATGATTCATGGAAAAAGAGACTTGTCATGTAGCCAAACAAGTTAAGGAGTACTTTTTGTTCTTATTTTCAATTTTGCTTTTGTTCTTGAGAAATCGGCATCAACTTTAGAAATGGCTACAATTTTGAAAGAAAAAAGACTCCATTTTTTCTAGTACTAACTCAAGAAAAAGAAGACTCCAATGTTGATTTAAAAAAAATTGCAATTTTTCCCTCTAAATGATTGTTAGTGCTTCCTTAATCTATCAAAATAATTATTATCCTTCTTTAGTTTCTTTCTCTCCCTCTCTTATTATTTGCCTCAAATAGGACTCAATGAGTAATAACTTGAGGAAATTATACTCTAAAGTCCAAGGAAAGTGCAACAAGAAAGCAAAATGTAATACTTAGGACAAGTTTCACAAGTTATGGGACCTTAATCATGTGAAATTCATTTGATAGCAAAAGAATGGAAGGTCTTGCTTTTGTTTTAAACAAACCCCCCATCAAAGTCTAAATGTGTTGTACATAACGTCTGAAAATGGGTTACCATAGTTTAAGTTTTAACTCTTGCATTTTTCTACCTCTACTCTCAACTACTTACACCAAATAAAAAGTAGTAGGTGGCTTCACAAGCAAGGCACTTTTCCATAACCCGTAATTGATGGTGGGGAGTGGGAGATTACATTTCCACATGGAATTCTTAGGTATCACTCACTCCTCAAAGTTTTGATCATAGCATAGCATGACTAGTTTTGGAGGGAACGAGAACATGGGTTACATACCCCACACCCCCTTTTCTTACTTTTTCTTTAGTCACTCTCAAGGTTCAACTAATAACTAATTTTTCAAAAGCATATATAGTCAACATTACCATCCCACAAAGTGGGATTTAAATGATTTGTACACATGGAGGCATAGATCTTATTTGTTAAATGTAGATCCAACGATTAATATTTTGACACGTGCGCATTTATAACGTTGATTTGGTTAAGTTCAATATGAATTGTTCGATTTTTATTTGACGGTCGAGATTACTTACTGTGCTTATTTTCATTGTTCATTTATGTGTAATCGAACGTTCACTTATTTCGTCAATTCATAACTTCACTAATATCACAATGAAATTAAATCTCAGGGATGCACGAAAAATATACGCAATGCTTAACCAAACACACATTACATAAAGTGAAATTGATCCAAAAATTTATAATTAATTTTAACATGATTGTGTTCAAATAAAATTGATTTTGTCTCTATAATTTTTTTAGCCTCAAATTAATAGTTCAACATTAATAATTTTATATTCAATTCACTTTTAAACAAAATCAATATTACAAAATCGATTCATTTAAAATCAATTTTCCTTGCTATCAAACCCAATACACTTAAATATTTTCCTTCTTTACATAGAATATGGGTCCCACAAAGTCTATGTCACTCATTTTAACCACTTTCTTTTTCAGTTTCTCTTTACCATCCTCTTACCCCTCCTTAACCTTTTATATATACATTCCCTCTTGTGAAGTTAAAAACCATAATACATTCCACACACACACACACAAACACTTTCTTCAACTTACCAACCATGGATTGGTTCTCTTGGCTTTCAAAAACAGACCTTGATCCATCTCTTGTGTATGAGTATGGTCTCACTTTTGCACACAATGAGCTAGAACAAGAAGACATGGTTTACTTCAACCATGAATTTCTCCAAAGCATGGGAATTTCCATAGCCAAACACAGGTTAGAAATTCTCAAACTTGCAAGAAAAGAAAAAGCAAAGAGACAACCACCAAGACCAATGGCAAAGATCATGGGAGCAATCAAAAAGACAAAAAAGTGCTTAGGTAACTACATAATGAGAAAGTTGGTTACATGTGAAGAATCAAATTCAGCTCTTGTTGTTGTTCCAACATCAAGGGCTAGTACTAGTAGTTATTATGGAACAAGATCATCATGGAAGAGTTCTGTGGTGAAGAGGAATAAGAAGTTGAAGGTGGATAAACAAGAGAGGCTGTTGCTTACAAATGGAAGCCCTAGTCCTTCAATGATGCCTGCTCTTGCTCTTGATAGTTTTTGTAGTACTCCTATGGTTTATCATTTTCATGAAGGAAAGATGAAAGGAGATGATCATGATAACAATGGTTATTGGTCAGCTGCTGTAGAAGATATCAGGTGGGATACTATGTTCCAAGATCTAAAACCAAACTAAAACTTTTTAATTTCACATTTTTTTAATTAATTTTTCATTTATTTTTTGGGATCCTAATTATTTTAGTCCCAAATTTTAAGTGAATATTTGAAACTACGACAGACAGTTAAGTAATTAACTTGAGGTGGATTTGAAACGGAAACTCCAGGTTGGACTTGGAGCTTCTATTATGATGTGTCTGGAGATGTGAAATCTTCGTAGCTCCAGACATGTTTTATATAGGTTGGTGAGAGATGTGTTTTTTGTGTTCTTCCACCATATAGATTTGAATGTGTTTTTGTTGCTTTTTTGGTTTTTGAATTAGTGGTGTGGATCATGCGGATGGATAACTTTAGCACCTGTCTGTTTGAATAAGGAGGTTTGTCTACTTTTGCTTTTGAATGTTCGTGACTTTTTAGCTTTGATAGGGGAAATTTGGATTAGTTTAGCGTAATTGTGGGAAGAGAATGATTGAGGTAGGTGCTTAGTTTTATTTATAGCAAATTTGAAGTCCAAACAATTAGGTTTGTTGGGTACACCACTTGACAATGACATGATGTATTGTACTCTTTTATGGTTTTTTGACAATATACACATTGACAAAGTATATTTAATAGCTAATTAATGTCTTGCCTTAAGGCCTTCGTATTCTTGTGTTTGTATTGTGGAATAAACCTTTCTCCCAATGAGCAATTGACTATTTTATTTGTTTTCAACTATATATGTGTTGAACTTCCCATCTTAAATTAAAATAGTGTTTAAATTAAACTTGTAAGTCAATCTAGAAAAAATGTAAACAGCACAAAATTAAATATTATTAGATGTTTTTAATCTTTTGTAAAAAAAGCTCAAATTGAATTAGATTTTTGAGTATTTTTTCAAAATCCAACAAACCGCGTATATAATTTTTAATTCTTATTTGTTTTTATTAGTATAAAATAAAATATTACATCAAGTCTCTGTGAGCATAGTTTCAGGGACATGCATTGTTATATGCAGGGGTCGTGGTTCGAACCCCGGAGACCCCACTTATTCACCTTGAAAAAAATGAATTTTATCCACTAGCCTACTAAATCAAAAATAAAATAAAATATTACATCAATATATATATATATATATATTTTTTAGTTTTTAATTTCTTTAATAAGACAAATTATATGATACACCCAAAGATTTGAGTGTATTGGTACACCAAATCAATAAATTAATAGTTTAATGTGTTAATTTTTGAAGAGAAAAATTGTTTTCTATTACCTATAATTATAATAATTAAATCTTATTTACCAAAAATATCGAAATTTGTTTAATGCTTATAAATTAATAGTTTAATGCTTATAAATTAGTTCAATCGAAATTTGATTCAATCTAAACTGTTTTGGATTCAATCATATTTAGTTATGTAGTCACTCAAACTGAATCATAAGCATGATTTTAAGTTTCAAATCATATAATTTTTTGTCTTAAAATCGATCGGAGACAACTCTCATTTATGAATTATCTCGTATAGTTGTATTGTCAAAAAAAACTCTTAGAAAAGAGTTATGTATAAGCTCAAATTGTAAGATGGTGTAGAATCTTATCTTAGACATTTCATAGGTTACACCCTTTATCTCAGGTTACCTTGCCGATGCCATGTCCCACGTACTTGTATGTGTATGAGATCCACATTGACTATTCATATGGACACTAACTTTTTTATGTTGAATTAAGCATAAACTCAAATTCTAAAAATACCATTAACAACATCATTGTGGTTTAACTCTGAACCATTCAACATGCAAAAGAAGGGAAACCATGAAACAGCCTCTGCCCTACACATGTGACAGAACAATATCCATTTATTATCTCAAAAGATATTATTGTTAGCACTTCAGACAACACAACCAAGCTCACTTTTGTTTAGAAACATTATGAATTGAACACTAAGGACCCCATGTTTGTTCTTTCTTGTAATCATTAGTCTACCATTTACCATTACTTCTATCTGAAGTTACTTTTTTCTTCACTTGGCAATAGGGAAATGGACTTCCTAATCTCAACCGTTCGATCTAAATCAACAAACGAGATCGTTTAACCGTGTAAAATTGATTCTATAATCTAAATTGTCCAATCTTAATTCAATGGTAAGGATAATTACTGTGTGAAACTACATTTTTATTCCAAACAAACAATATTAGATTACCTAAAGGAAGGAAAACAGCACACATGATAACATAGGCAAACAAAATATTATTTTCTACGAAGTTAAAAATATCAAGTACATAATACAATTTTTCAGGAAACAAAACAAATCACATTACAATATAAACTTTAATTTTTAAAACATGTATGAATCAATACAAATTTAATTTTGATAATAATTTACAAAAAAATACACATCTTATTTAGATTGATTTAAAAAAAAAACTGCCGATGTAAAAAGGGCAAGCAATTTTGCCAAAAACGAGCATAACACGATTTAATCAAACCGTTTTTTTTAAGAAGGATTTTATAAAATAAAATAAAAACTAATGATTTAGATAGTATAAAGAGGGTAGATAAACTGTAATCTATCATACAACTCTACCAAATAGGCCAACCATGACAACCTTTATAAATTTAATAATTTGCCACAAGTATAGATAAAGATTGAAAACTTCATGGTATGCAATAAACGGTTTTATATGACTTAGGATCCTATCCATTACTCAAGAAATGAATGACTCCATTTGAAGAGAGAAAGACACAATAATTTAAAGAAATTGAAATAATTAACAAAATTTGATACATAATCTCTCATGTGTCTTTTTATAAATGGAGCTCTCTATTTCGTTTAAGAAATGGAGAGGATTCTAATTTGCTAGTATCTATATCCAATAAATAACAGGTTTGTTGCTAGTTGAAATATAATAATGTTTGAAACCTCCTAGGCCAAAAATAAAAAGGTCTTCATATAATGTTTGCCCCTATTTAAGAATCATTCATTATGCAGCCAACAAATCCTCCCAAGTCGTGAACTCCTGCCAATCTCCATGCTTAGAGCTGAATGTTCCTCCACCAAATTGTTGTGCATACTCGGAAATAACACCGCGAACAGAAGCATCCCAAGTCTTTGCTATATCCGTAAGGGACATAGGTTGTGATAAATTACGCAAGGACATGCTAAACTTCACTTTTGCTTTCTCTGAAAGATCTTCATTCCCCTTACTGCCATAATATATATAATAACACTATGCATTAGAAACATTTCTCAGCAAATTTAAAGGTAAGGGTGAAAAGTGATACATGCATTGTGTAGATTGCCACTATTTGGAAGAGAAAATACAAAACATTTTGGATCCGAAATTAGCAAAATTAAAGCATGCGGGGCTAAAATGTTCCATTATCTCACCGGGATTCAACTGGAAACTTGTCTATGAATATGGGAGAACAATTAGGATAGTTTGGAGGAACCAGCAAGCGCAGAGGCTGAATAGGTGACTGTAAGTTGATAAAACACAAATAAGGCTAACAAAATAAAAAAACAATAAAAGCTATAAAAAAAAAAAAAAACAGTTGCAAAATCTGGGAGTCCATACCTGTAGTGAAGCATATTGAGATTTTAAAGATGGGCTGAGAGACACAGGAATGAAAGAACATTTGACAATGGTCCCATGTACCCAATCAGCAGCAGCAGCAGCAGCTGCAGTTGAATCAACATCTTCATTACTTATGTCTACTGTTGTGTCAATAAGTCGGCGATTAATTTGCTGTATTTCTTCCAAAAGGGCATGATTAACCTGCCACAGTACACAAACTCTATCAGAACCAAAGACTAAAACATCAGATCGGTTAAGAGAAAATTTGGAGCTACATAGTAGTGTCGTAGCAATGACAGAAGTGTATTCAAATCATCATACTAGTTAAACAAGTTTTAATCGGTATCCAGATTGAGTGAATGATCTCAATCTGAATGATAATTCTTGGATGGGTATCCAGATTGAATGAATGACCTCAATCTTTACTACAAGGGTTTCCCCTTCGACATCAGAGCTACTATGTTTACTCAAATGCTTATCAAGCTGAAGCATCTCCCTCTTCCTTTACATCTTATTTATTTGGTAGCTAATACTCTTAACCTAACCAGCTAACTACTTTAACTGTCCCTAACTATTCTCTTCTGTCCTGGTAGAATATAAAGTAAAGTAACACTCTGAAGCATGCGTACTCCAAAAGTGGTGTACCGGGTACACGTACGGTACTCATACCTAAGTACTGAACTGTACCCATTTTTACTTGATTCATCGTGGTGGGTACTGCAAAAACAAACTGATGATAGAAAAATAGAAGAAATTATTTTGATTTTTTATTTTATTTCAATTCTCTCTCTTTCTTTTGATGAAAATAGTGGAGTGGAGGAGATGAACAAAAAAAGTAAATCTATGACGCAACATAATGATAGAAGTGTGATTAAACACATGATTAAAATATGAAGAGTTATACTATTTTTATTATAATAATTGATTTTTTTTCTAAGCATGTTTTTACAACAACAATGGTAGTAATTTACGCGTAAAATATTTTTTTGATGTTTTATATTAGCGTACCCATACCTTCATTTTTTTTAGATTTGATGTCTTTACGTACCGGTACCCATACCTATGCATCATAACACTTGAATATTCAATTAGGAAGGGCTGTAGAAAAGAAGGGTGCAATAATGATGTAGATAATAGGTAAATGCGTCTATAATCCAATCTCATACCCGTACAACTCACTATATACAGCCAATGACAAAGATCCCAGACAGTAAAAGATATTGTTGTATCAACTATAAAATTAAATGTAATAAATAAAAACATGTAATTTACTACCTTAGCCTTTGCAGACGACTCCTGCTGAGAAGCCTCTGAAGCAGATAACTGCTTAAGATTATCATTCATGCTTCCAGCAGATGGCCCAACATCCAACGTTTTACCACGTACGTGGCGCTTAAACTTCCTGATTACATTAGTAGTACCACCATCTTGAGTAATAAAACTTCTAGCCTGAAGACGACAATTAGTCATGGAAACCAAATCCTCACCAACAGCTGCTCTGGATCCATTACCTGGAGCTGATCCTGATATCCTATCACTCATGCTAACAACTGAACTAATATCATTGACAGCAGCAGTTAATGTCTCAGTAGACATTGATTGCACCTGGAATCATCATTTGTACATAAATTTATCATATATGACTCCAAACATAAGACAAAAATGTAATTAAAGAACCTTTTCTCTCTCTAATTTGTGATATCTAATAAAATTTTAGCATGCGCAACAACTGAATAAGTTAGCATGAAGCACATACACTCATTGGATTATGCGTTTCTCAGTGCCTGACATATGCTGGTGTCTGAAACTCATATAACATGTGTCAAACAACCAAGACAAGTGTCCCAAAAATAACTTTTTATTCCTTACTTTGACACACCTTAGACACTTCTCAGACTCGTCTACAGTAATAATGGACACCTATTCTATGTTTTTCCTAAAACAAATAGAACAATTAAAGCTTTTAAAAGCAATATATTAGTTCTCAATAGTGTGTGTGTGTGTCGGTATTGTGTCTGGTGTTCATGCTTTAGAAGTAGCATATGAAAGGTTTGCTAGACTAACCGCTCTGATTAGACGATCAATAGGCTGATCTGCAGTCGGCTTCCCAGAAGTAGCACCTACAGCATTACAAAATGTACCATCTGGACCACTGAATTCTGCCAATAAAGGAGAGGCTGATATCCCAGGAGTCCCAATGGCAAGGGATTGAGCTGGTGCTGCTACACTCTGTCCAACATTTGCAGCATTTGACGATGAAACACCAGGAATGGGCTTCTCAGAGTCTCCTAGCATAGGAGATGGAGCCATGGGAGGTGAAGGAGTAGGGACCCCAAATGGTGAATTAGAAGATTGCAGAGGAGTTCCAACTTTTGTTAGAGACAGGAGATGAGTTTGTTGGTCAACTTGGGGAGATGAATTATGTGGAATTTGAGGAGATGCAGCTTGAAAGAGTTGGGGTGAAGAAACCTGAAATTGACTCCCTTGTTTCATCTGTTGATGGGAATTAGTTGAGTTTTGACCTGAGGTAAGATGTTGCTGAAATACCCCTGACTTAACACCCAATCCTTGACGCATTTTCACATCATTCATATCATTCATTTGATTAATCTGAGGCAATTGATGTGTCTGCGGTTGTGCAGACATCTGTTGCTTTGCTGGCTGGTGTAGCTGCTGCTGCTGCCTCTGTATCATTTGTCGCTGCTGATATTGTTGTTTGAACTGTTGATTCTGCAGCATCTTCTGTTCCTGCTGATGTTTCAGTTGTTGCTGCTGAAGCATATTGGAACCTGGCTGATGGGCATTTAGATTTGGTTGGATTACATTTACCCCACCTTGTGACGGTAATGAATTGATGTTGGTCTGTTGGGTATTAACAGGGTTTTGTTGAAGGGAGCTCACTGGAACCTGTTGCAAAGAGTTCACAGAATTTCCTTGTCCAGAATCTAAATTATTACTTGGTTGAATTGAATTCAACATATTCTGCTGTGTTGTTGATAAACTAGACATAGAATTGTTCTGCAAGCTCGCAATATTGTTCTGCTGTACGGCGGCAGAACCTTGTAAATTTGATGGCTGCATCTGAGAGTTCATTTGATTTTCATGAGACTGTACTGGAGTAACTTGAGATTGTGACTGTGGCATCAAAGCCATATGAGTTGGAGGAAGCTGTCCTGGTTGCTGTGAAGACATGCCTTTCCTAGGTCTAAATTGATTTAAGGCAGCTGCAATCTGCTTTTCATATGATCCCAATTTTTCCTTTACACTGTACTGAATACTGCTCTTGGGAATCTGCAGAGTTGATATCATGCGTTCAAACATCGTTTTATATCCCTTCAACTTTTCAATCTGATCTGACTTTGGTTGTTGAGGAATAGATTCAACCTGAT
>Ga0315915_1010277_pt1 | contig 10425 bp, 10 predicted proteins | sample MpolbnodulesMG_FD_207738 | JGI IMG/M metagenome (GOLD analysis project Ga0315915, IMG submission 207738) | Medicago polymorpha root nodule microbial communities from Los Angeles, California, United States - branched nodules | ecosystem: Host-associated > Plants > Roots > Nodule | place: USA... | reverse complement strand
TAGGCTTGATTGTTAGAGGAACACACTCACTGCACCTCGAGAGAGGCTTTGATACGCTAAAGAGAAACTTGTCTTTAGAAAGTAGGTCGAATATAAAATTATGGTTTAAGGTTTTTTTGTGAAAGATTCGTTGTTATGATGAACCAATAATCCCAAGGCGCCTTTTATTATTATTGTTTTAAAACCTTTAAAACCCAATCTTTATAATCAAATTCTTTTCTAATCATCTTTTAAAAATCAATCAAATTGAACAACTCCCTGTTGGAACGATACTCTCTTTTTACTACTTCGGCAGAACCGTACACTTGCGGTTTTGCTCATCAAGGACCTTGGAGGTTAAGGTGTTGCATCATTCTCATGAGCATGCGGTTATTTTGCTCGCACATACGATTGCCTCTTTGGACATCACCGCGTAGCCCGGAGATTTCAGGACCTTGTCTTTGTTGCTCGGTGCTTATCCTTTGAACCTCGGTTTGCATCCATGCCCACCGCTCATCATTGTCATGCTCACCGGCTTCTTGGTCATGTTGCACTGGATCATCATGCAGGTGTACACCTTCCTCATTCTCATCATCACCATCATCACCAAGGCCTTCTTATACCTGGTTAACACCAAAATAAAGCAAATTTTCTTCCACCCCAGTGTCAGTTCGAGGTGGGTTAGGAAGAATAAATAAACATATTGGCACATTGAGCTTAAGCTCATAGGTCATATTATCAGGCTTCATAGAGATGAGGGTATCTATATCAAGCCTATTGTTGCCCTCAATCCAGTTTATCCCTTTTTCCTCACCCACACCAAACTTCCTAGCAATGTAAGTGATGATTCCACCGATCACTATCTCACCCTTTCCATCTGACCTCGTACCAATAGAAGAAAGATAATCAAGCAAGTAATAGCAAGTGTTCACAAGGCGATCATTAAGCATTGCCCACGGCATAAAGAGCTCACTTGTCCTAGTTGGCCCTAATTCCTTCCTACCCCAGATGGTTCAAACCATAACCCTTTGAAGGTACCTAAGCACAGGGTTGTGGATATTGCTAGCTTTATTGGAATGGGTATTATATTGCTTCAGCCTGATGATACGTTCCCAAAAGGCAGCAGGGTCATAGTCGTCCGGCCTTAAACTGTGATCCCAAGAGTCATGAATGTACCCCGCATTTGCGAAGCCCATCTCGGAGCAAAAATGCTCCAAAGACATCTCGTAATCAATATTCAAAAGCCGAAAAGAGACCCTATGATTGGGGTTATCCAATCTCGACCTATCCTTCTCGAAGGCAAGAGAACTCAAGAATTCATAGGTGAAATTTTCAAACCCCCTCATAAGTCTCAACATCTCAACCCAACCTAAGGTGTTTAACAACTTAACCATATTATCTCTAATACCTAGTTTTTCCATATCATAATTATCAGAGTACCTGCAAGCATGTAAAGGTTTAGAGATAAGAGATTTATACATATTTCGTTGTTAGGCATTTTTGAATTTGATGTCATGGTTCCTTACTGCTGGCTTTTTTCTCCCTGCACCACTTCCTGAGCTTTCAATCTCCTTTCCTTTTCTCTTTGATGTCATTGACTTAGTTTGACTTGGGTTGGTTTTGGGAAAGGTTAGGTTTTGGTAAGGATTTTGTTTGGAAAAGATTGTTTTAGTGATGGGGTTGAGTTTTAAGTGAGGCTTATGAGTTTAGTGGTGAGGATTGATGAAGAAATTGGGGATTTTGGGTTAGGTTTTTAGGGTACAAGAATTTGTGGATTAATGGGTTGTGGTGGATGATTGTCGATGGTTGGATTGAGTTTGGGGTGAAGTTTAGAGTTGATTTGGATTAGAAAGTGGGTGATTTGGTGAAGTTTGGAGAAATTTATGGAGGTTTGAAGGTTGAGGTTATGGAGGTTTAGAGCGAGGAGTTGAAGGATGAGAGAAGTTTGTGATTGAGAATGAAGGAAGAAGAAGAAATTTTTTGGTATATGGGGTAATTTTTGTCGCGCACGGCTGTGCCACTGCAGGCATGGGCCGTGCCAACTCTCTGGAAATTGAGGGTTGGATTTGGCATGGGTCAGGCATGGTCGTGCCACCACAAGCACGGGCCGTGCCAACTTTCTGGTATTAGGCACTCAAATTTTTTTTGTTTTTTCGCATCATACTTGGACAAATACCTACAAAAAAATGAAAACAACACAAAACAAAAAAAATAAAGGCAATTAAACTCGTGGGTTGCCTCCCACGAAGCGCTCGTTTAAAGTCATTAGTTTGACGATTAGAGAGTGTCCTTAAAAAGGATCGAATATATCATATTGTCCATATAACGCTAGAAAGCATTCTTTCACACTATGAACATCAATCATGCAACAAGAATAAAGAGCAGGGCCCTTCATGACATTCTCCATTTCAAATCTTACCATCTCATCACTCACTTGAAAAACTATCCTACCATTCTTAACATCAATGATGGCTCCCGCAGTAGAGAGGAAGGGCCTTCCAAGAAGGATAGGGACGTCAGGGTCCTCCTCAATGTCAACTACCATAAAATCAGTCGGGATATATATCCCTTCTATTTTAGCGGGGATGTCATCAACAAATCCAACCGGGCGGATGGTGGAACGATTAGCTAACTTCAAGGTCATCTCGGTTGGTTTCAACTCACCTATACCCATCCTCTTATAGAGGGACAAAGGAAACAAGTTAACTCTAGCTCCTAGATCACACATGGCCTTATCAATGGTCTCACTCTCAATCACACAAGGGATGGCAAAACTACCTAGACCTCTGAGCTTTGGAGGCAATTTCTTTATGACAGCACTACTTTCCCTACTCAAAGCTATTGTCTCATTATGCTCTATCTTTATTTTCTTTGAGAAAATATCTTTTAAAAATTTAGCATATAGAGGCATCTGAGACAAAGCTTCCACAAAAGGAATATTAATGCATATCTTTTTCAGCATATCAACAAACTTATTAAATTGTGCCTCGAGGTTCAGCTTAGCAAGCCTTAGTGGAAAAGGAATCCTAGGGTTATGATGTGGTGAAACAACCGGCTTTTCTCCTATGTCTTTCTCACTTAGAGGCTTGCCACTCTCTATCTCACCCTCTTTGTTCTTAGCTTTTACAACGGGGTCCTCTAATTGTTTACCACTCCCAAGAGTGATAGCATTTATATGGGCTTTGGGGTTGGTTTTAGTTTGACCTGGAAAGACTCCGGTGGTTTGAGAGGAAACAGCCACTTGTTGGGCCACTAGAGAGATTTGAGTTTCTAACATCTTATTGTGAGTTGCTATGGAGTCTACCTTAGATGTAAGTTTGGCAAGAGAGTCATTCAAAAATCTGGTTTTGGATGTTAAGATCTTGGAGCTGCTTAGATTGATTCATGACATAACTTTCCATTAAAAGTGCTGTTTGTCCATAGGAATTTTGAGGAGTTTTATAAAAGTTTTGATTTTGCCTCATTCCTTGGTTGTATTGAGCATAATTCATTTGCTCAACACCTTCAACAGCATTACCTAGTTGGCAATCAACACCAATATGGCCAAATACACCACAGACTTCACAAGGAGGTGATACAGGGGTAGGTGTGACAGCACTTTTATTCATTTTATCAAATTTTTATGTGAGTACATCAACTTTAGCAGCTAGATGATCAAGGGAAGAAATTTCATACATATCTGCCTCTTTTTTAAAGGGTGAAGAATCAGTGATGACTCTCTCATTAGTCCACTGATAGTGGTTTTAGGCCATGTCCTCGATCAAGGCATATGTTGTTGTATAGTTCTTGTTCATTAAAGCTCCACCTACAACTGCATCAGAAGTCATTTGTGTGGTATATGACAGGCCATTATAAAAAGTGTGGACAATAAGCCACTTCTCTAAACCATGACGGGGACAAATTTTAAGCATTTCTTTGAAACGCTCCCACGCATCATAAAGAGATTCCCCATCTTTTTGAGTCAATCGTGTGATTTGATCCCTCAATTTTGCAGTCTTAGAAGGGGGAAAGAATGGGGCAGGGAATGCTTTCCTCATTTGGTCCCATGAAGTGATAGAACCAACTTCAAATGAATGAAACCAAGCACTAGCTCTATCCCTTAAGGAAAAAGGAAAGAGGTGCAGCCTTATGACCTCTTGGTTTGCCTTTAAGGTTCCACTGAGTCTTAAAAAAGTTGAAATATGAAGATTCGGATCCTCAGTGGGTGATCTCGAAAACTGGTTTTGCTGCACCAAGTTAAGTAGTGCAGGCTTTATTTCAAAATTGTTACCCTCAACTGTTGGGTACACAATAATAGTTTATGGATCTTCCGTAGAAGGGATTGCATACTCCTTACGAGTGTGTTCCGCAACCATAGCGCTATTATTCGTGCTTCTCACTTTCTTTTATGTAAGAACCTTTCGATCTCGGGAACGAATTCACCAAGACTTTTGCTTCTTCGCATAAAAGAATAAGAACCCAAGAAGTTAACAGTAAAAAGAAAGAAAGAAGAAAAAAAATAAGAAAGAAAGAAAGAAAAAGAAAAATTTTAACCGCTATTAAAAAGTTAATAAAATTGCTTAACTCCCCGGTAGCGGCGCCAAGAACTTGATGGTGTAAATATGCAAGTGCACGGTTTACCGAAGTACTAATAAAGATATCGTTCTGACAAGGAGTTATGAATTCAATTAACATTTAACAATGATTAGAAGAGAGTTTAAGTTGAAAAGTTTGGATTTTTAATGGTTTAAAGTAATAATAAAAGCGCCTTGGGATTATTGGTTCGTCATGGGGACAAATCCTTCACAAACCAAACCATAAACCTAGAACTTTATGTTGGACCTATTTTCTAAAGACAAGTTTCTCTTTAGCCTATTACATCTCCTTTCGGTCTCAGTGAGTGTGTTTCTTTAGCAACCACGCCTATTTTCATGGTTGATTGCTATTGAAATCCTTGAAGCTCGAAACTTTATTGTCTCAAGGTTTGCTAGACTACTTTCATGTTACGCAATCCTTGTATAAATTCACTTGTTCCAATATCAAAACTTCATCTTTCGATCCTTCGCTTGATATTTGTGATGAATCAATAACAACTATTAAACTTCATCTTTCGATCCATCGATTAATATTTGTTATTAATTATAAGAACGGTTAAATAGATTAGAAAATAGATTTACGTAAAATCAGGTTTCGAGGCTTGGTTTGATAGGGATTATGTCATCAGACTCATCCAACAATCCTAAGACAAAGAAGTCTACTCACTCATGTTCATTGTAGACATAGAAGCGAAGAAGAAGAACATAAAATAAAATAACAAGAAAATAAAGCGAACATTTTATTCAAAGAAAACAATTGTCACTATTAATTTCCAAGAACAAAAGATGATTGAATATGTTTGCTAGCTTCTCTATTTATAGTCTACAACTACTTAAGCCCCAAGAAATACATCAATAGAATGTTCCACAAGAAACCACGAGCTTTAGGTCAGAAATAAACTAAACAGACAGCTTGTTGAAGAAGCAAAAGCAGCAAAAGGAAATGTTGTGGGTCGAGCACGGTCGTGCCACTGGAAGCACGGGCCGTTCCAAGTTTCTGACTTGGTATTTGTGCTTCAAACTTTATTTTTGCCTAGGATCTTCATATTGTTGCCCCAAATCAGTTCCAAATCTCCTTTCTTTTGCTCCAAGACTCAATCTTTGAAATATTTGTTCCTGAAATTAAATAACTTGCAATTGAAGTAAAATAGTTCTAAACAGGAAATAAAAACAAATAAAATCTGAATAAAATAGACTCAAATAATTTATTAAAAGCACTAATTAATGACTCATCACAAGTCCATAAACCCAAAATTTTTTCCAGAGTCACAAACATTAAAGAATCAAACACCTCAAATCTTTTTTCAAAAATCCAGCAACACATAGCCAAACTAACAAAACCACAGAACCGCCGAGTATCGAACCACACAAAAACATCACTTACCAAAAACCACAAACCAACAACACAAATTAAAATCTGAATCAACCACAATCCAACACATCCAAACAGAAGCACTTGACAACTGAATCCACAAAAAGAAAACACAAAGGTAGTTTATTTTTCTAGATTTAGACTTGGTTGCTCTTTTTTTAGAAATTTTAAGGGAAGAATTGGAACCAGGAGGGGGAAAAGGGTTAGAAAAAATAAAGGGAGAGATTTTTTTCCAGCACGACGGCGCCACCGCTATGGCTCGCCAGCCACCATGCCGGAGCACGGTCGGAGCTCCGCTAGAGTTTCGTCTCCGGTCGGAGAAGAAGGGGGAAGGGGAGAGAAGTAGAGAGAAGATGTTTTTAGAGAGAGAAGGAAAACGAAAAAGTGAGGATTTTGTGAAGGGTGTGGGTATTTATACCCCACCCTGATCCAGCGCGTGTGTGACCATGCTCTAGCTGTGCACCCTCAGATCCAGGTCGTTTGATCTTAAATCAGACGACCATCATCACATCACCCTATGATCAGATCTAGGTCGTTGATCAAATCCACGGCCCAGATTCAATCTCTGTGGTCCAAGCACTTGGGCCTGTTTTAACCCAGATTCTGTCTTTTCTTACTTTTTACACACCCACTTTTTAACTGTTTGCACCCCCTTGTCGTTTTTATTATTTTTTAACTTTCATAATTTATTTTTTATTTTTATTTATGTTTATTGTTATCTATTTTAAGCATTTTATTTTTGTTCATTTATTATTTGGATTTAGATGGTATTTTAGGAAGTTGTAATGTAAAAAAAATCAAAGAAAATATGCATGTCTTTACTTTATTTATTTATTTTCCAAGGGAAAGGGACTCGTTTTGACCTAGTGTCACTACGGATTTCTCGCGCGTTTTAATCGTCGTTATTTTAGTTTTTAGGCTTAAATATGAAAAATCAAGAAAAACATTAAAATAGTCCAAAAAAGCAAATTTCAAAAAAGAATTTTTTTTTTCTAAAAAACCTTGATTCTTATCAAGAGATTTCCCGATTTTAATTTTCTTTTTAAAAGAAAAACCTTAATCCATTTAATCATATTTAAACCTTTTTTAAAAAAAATTAAAAAACATTAAACAAATTTTCTCTTTGCCCTTTGGCTTTTATTTTTAAAACCTTTTCAAAAATAATTAAAAAACATCAAACAAATCACTCGGCTTTTTACCCCGAATTACGTGATTTTGATCCCTCACGGGTACATAGGCAAAAGACTTTCCAAATCAAAAAATAATAAAAATATGTTCTTTTTTTTCATCATCACACTAATCTTTTTACAAGCAAATAATAATTAATTTTAGCCAAAAATAAATAAACGCAAGATGTTCCTATAGAGTACTATAGACGTTTAGGGTGTTAATACCTTCCCTTTACGTAACTAACCCCCGAAACATAAATCTCTTATTTTAAACGACGGGTTTTATTCGAACTTTTCCCCTTCCCTTGGAAAAATTAAAGATCGGTGGTGAATCCTAAATTTGTGAGTCAACGTTAATCAATAGCTTGATCTCCGAAAATCACCGCGACACTAGCTTAGATAGAATATCTGCTCGGGCATTATGTTTGCGGGGAACATGTACCACTTCCACAGTTTCGAATTCTTTCATTTTGGCTTATACGAGTTTTACGTACTCTTGTAAGTGTTCCCCCCTGACTTGGTATTCGCCAGTAACTTGGGAGGCAACGGGTTGGGAGTCAGTGCAGATTTTGATCATCCTGGCCCTCATGTCTTTAGCGATTCTTAGTCTGACTAAGAAAGCTTCGTATTCGGCAGTGTTGTTTTTCATCGCGAAGGATAGACCCAAAGACACTTCCATTACTAATCCTTCATCGTTTTCGATTATGACTCCGTCTCACCCTCTTCTATAAATAATCACTTCCTCATAACACCCAAAATATTGAATCATCTGCATCTATTCACTATAGGTTTCAAAAACTCATTGTTCATAAATTCTTCAAGATAAAACACTGAAATTTTGGCACTTAGGTATAACAGATGTCGAACACAATGTTATGACAAATCAGATGTCGCATAAGATGTCAGAACATCTAGTCAACAGAAATAACAAAAAGTTGTTTAAAGAAACAAGGACATGAAGTAAAAGACACAAGTAATTCGTTGACCCAGTTCGGTGCAACTTCACCTACCTCTGGGGGCTACCAAGCCAGGAATGAAATTCATTATAGTAGTATCAATTCGAAGCATACATATTCATTTTGAGACTTTCAAATTTTGTGGTGATTAGCTGCAGTTTTGACATATTGACTTTTGATGTACCTTCATGTGTAGTTCTAAAGATGTTCCATGCATCCTTGGCCACGGTGAAATTGTTGATCAATCTAAACATGTTCTTGTCAACCCCATTGAACAAGGCATTCAAGGCTTTGTTGTTACCAAAAGCTAGATCATCTTCATCTTTTGACCATTCTTCTTCTTGTTTTAGCTCAGTGGTGTTATTTCCATGTTTGTCTTTGACACGAGGGTGATCTCATCCCTTGAGAACAACTTTCCAGGTATTGTTATCAATAGACTTGAGAAATGTTGTCATGTGCACTTTCTAGTAATCATAGTTAGACCCATCCAAAATAGGTGGTCTATTGACTTGTCCTCCTTCCTTTTCAATGGTACCAGAAAATATCTTCCCTGGAGCTCACCCAGAAATAGAACAGAGTGCCTGCTCTGATGCCAATTGAAATTCCGGCACGTAGGTATAACAAATGTCGAACACAATGTTATGACAAATTAGATGCCGCATAAGATTTCAGAACATCTAGTCAATAGAAATAACAAAAAGTTGTTTAAAAGACATGAAGTAAAAGACACAAGTAATTTGTTGACCCAGTTCGGTGCAACTTCACCTACATCTGGGGGCTACCAAGCCATGAATGAAATTCACTACAGTAGTATCAATTCGAAGCATACATAAAACCTATCACAAGCTTACTAACTTCTCACTTAATCATTACCCGTGCAATTTCCACCAAAGACTCTCACTAGTCCTAGATATGAGAGATCCCCCTCCCACTTCCTCTTAGTCATAGATCCAGTTACCGTCCTTAAAGTGCTAAAAAATTATGGAGACACTCTCCTAGACAATGAATCAACTCGTGCTTCAAAGCTTTGAGAGATTCAGAGTTTTACTACTCAATAAAAAAAGTCCAACTCCAATATCAAAGTGATATAAGAGTGGCTCACAAATAACAATGACAGAATAAAACCCTAAAAGACTCTTTTCTAAATTGCGGCTTTAGTGCACAATTAGGTCTTATGTCTTTGTTTATATAGCCTGAATGAAGAATGGGCGTGTTGCAACAACATTCTTAAGGACTAAGTTAAGCATAAACCTCCTTCCTCTGCTTCTAGAATCACGCTATCTTGGTCAACTCTTCTCGTGAAACAAATCTTTAGATATTATATGAAAATCTTCATGCTTAAGATAAATCTCCAAGAATGCGGATCAAGGCACGCTATGATGTTGTACCAACATGTTAAGACATTATGTCTGACATCATGCTATAACTAAAGTTTTAACAAAATGCAGCCAATACATATCTAAAAACCTAACAAACACTTTTTCTTAGAATCACTTTGTACTTTGAGTCATATGATTCGCTAGGGTTATAATAGAGATTGTAAGTTGGTTCTTTCAAGGAAATCGGTTGGGCTTAATCAAGGTTTTAAAGTGAAGTGAATAATCTCATTCCACCTCCAAATGTCTTGCGGGTTCTTTCTAATTGTTCTTGTGTTCAAGGGGATTTATTTTTCGAACGTAGCATCGAAGAGCTTGCAGTGAAGAGTTCGAAGGGGTGCACAGGTGATTGAGGATTCTAAGACATCAAGAAGCACGAAATTTAAAGGTTATTTGAAGTTTGAGGGAGTGCTTACATAGGGGTTGAAGAACTAGGATTGTTTCAGGGAACTCTTGTAATAACATTTGAAATCCAACATTGTTACTATTAGTGGATGACCTTGGTAGTAGATGTAGCCCGAAGCGAGGACGAAAGGGTGAACTACTATAAAAATCTCGGTCTCGTTCTCTTTTCCCTTATCCTCTTCAATTTTGATGGTTGTATATGTTTAATTGATAAATTGATAGAATAGAAATTGATTTTGATCTAAGTTGTTTTTTTTATCAAAATTGGCCTAATTCCTTGAATTAGGTTTCACTATTTTGCTGGGATCAATTAATTTCAATTCGCATCCAATTCATCAATTGCATATGCATTGTGTTTTTGATTTATAGCTTGTTATATTTTCTTATAGGTTTGGTTTTGAAATTGTCTTGTTTTGCAAATTGTTCAAGAGCTATTAATATTTGATTGTAATAAGATTTATTTTGTAAATCTCTCATTTCTATTGTAAATCTTATTAATTCATAGTCTTTACTTTTTGTGTTTGTCTGTGATCGTTCAACGCATAATTCCAATTAGTCAAAACATTTCAAAACGCTTTCGCCATAACTCCGTAA
>Ga0315915_1010273_pt1 | contig 10428 bp, 6 predicted proteins | sample MpolbnodulesMG_FD_207738 | JGI IMG/M metagenome (GOLD analysis project Ga0315915, IMG submission 207738) | Medicago polymorpha root nodule microbial communities from Los Angeles, California, United States - branched nodules | ecosystem: Host-associated > Plants > Roots > Nodule | place: USA... | reverse complement strand
AGTCTACCAATTAGGAGAACACTAGAGGATTCGACGGACCTGATCTCATCTCTCTCTAACTCTTCTTAATCAATCTTATTTTAAGTTACTTGATTTAATCAATCAAACCAAATCAACCGCCTAGTGGAAAATTTAAAGAAACTTTATACATCCTTCTTAATAACATAATTGACGTCTTGAGATTAAAACCAGTCCTTGTGGGAACGATATTTTTACTACTTCGATAGTATTTAGTACACTTGCTAAAAGTCTATCATGATACATATTGCATATGTTGTGGTTGAATCTGAAACAAGAGATTTCATGGAAGTTGTTTGTTGAATTATTGTTGGAGGACCTGAACCAAATACTGCCTAAACAATATTCTTTTATTTCTGACCAGCAAAAGGTATGTTACTCACTATTATTAACTGCATATGCTATAATCATTACCGACTTATTGATAAACTGTTGTAACTGCCTGTATTTAAATGTGATAATGCAGGGACTTGTGGAGGTTATTAAGGGACTAGGTGAGAATGTGGAACACAGTTTCTGTGTTAAGCATCTTTATGGGAATTGGAAGAAGAGATTCTCAGGAGCACATATGAAAGAGTTATTGTGGAAAGCTGCTAGAGCTACAACTGTTCCAGATTTCAACCAAGCAATGCAGAAAATGAAGGATATACATGAGGAGGCTTACAATGAGATGGCTAAGGTTCCACCTGCACAATGGTCAAGATCAGCATTTAGCACAAGAACTCAGAGTGATTTGCAGGTTAATAATATGTGTGAAGCTTTTAATAAAGCTATTCTTAGTCTAAGGGAGAAACCATCGATCACCTTACTTGAGGGTATCAAGCATTATATAACTGTGAGGATTGTGAAGCAAAGGCAGATGCTTGAAAGGTACAATGGGGAAATATGTCCAAAGATTCAAGCAATAATTTAAAAAAACAAAAGAGCTGCAGGTGGATGGAAGGCAACTTGGCATGGTGATGTGGACATGGTTAACTTTAGTGTATCAAATGAGATTGATACATATATTATGAATCTAACTGAAAAAACTTGTGTTTGTCGTAAGTGGGACCTAACTAGTATACCATGTGCACATATTATTCCCTGCATTTGGCACAATGGTTTGGCTGTTGAAAACTTTGTGTCATCTTACTATAGGTATATAGTTGTCTCTAATATGTTCATATGTCTCTAATATTTATTCCTTTGTGCACATGCTAATATGATGTCAATATCTTGTCGTAGGAAATCACAATGCTTAGCTACTTACTCTCACATTGTGCTACCTTCAAATGGACCAAAACTTTGGCCAGTCACAAATACTGAACACATCAATCCACAAGTCATGAGAAGGTCAGCAGAAAGGCCCAAAAAACTAAGGAACAAGTCCAATGATGAACTTGTACGCAATGGAGGGGCTGCAAGCAATGGTGGTGTGCTTCCAAGACAGTTTAAGACAATAAAATGCATGAAATGCAACAAGTTTGGTCACAATAGTAGGACATGTAAAGGCAAGAGTGATGCTGACATGCAACTTCCAAAGGGTGTAAACAAGCAGAAAAAGACAAAAGGGAAGGGTAGGTCAAGTGCAAAAGCAAAGGAAGGCCCTAGTGGGGGTACTTCAAGTGGACCAATTGTGCATGTGGCAGCCCCAAATGGACAAACTGTGCAGTTTGCATGCCCAACTGGACCACAAGTGAATGATGTAGGCCCACCTGTGAAGGTTGCTAGTGTTAGGCAGAAAAGGTTGCTAGTGGATGTAATTTTTAGGTTTATTGTGTTGTCATGTCAATGTATGCTCCACAAACATATGATGTTTTTTGCTAGAATTATGGTACTATACTCATGATGTAATGGCAATTATGTTTGATATTTATCTAATTTCTAATTTCAAGTAATCAATGTTTGGTTGCAAAATTATCTACTTAATTTCATGATGCAAAATTAATTCAAATTTTACTTAATTGTGTATGATGGTTTCATTTCTGTAAGCAAATACTGTCCTTTTTCTGGTCTATAATTAAGAGGATCATTTTTGCAATCTGGTAAAATATGAGGACTATAATTGCAATCACTGCCTTATATTTCGTCTAATATGATGATTTTGCATAACTGATTTATGTCATGCCTTATCAGTGCTCTGTTATGCTGTTTTTGAGTGAATCAAAATAAATTTTAACATCAATTGATAGGGATAATACTTCATTTCATTCATAACTAGTTCAAATTACAACAAATAACTCAAATTACAACAACCAACTCAAGATCTTAACTTGAACAAGACAACATAAACAACAACACAAAACACATAAACATCAACACCTAAACATTTTCAATACTAATAGTTCCTTCAAACCTTCATCTATAGCACTAGTTCCAAATGTCCTTCCTCTTCAAGCCTTCAAGATAACAATACAGACCAATCCCATAATGACCACAACAGCTAAAACAAACAATCCTTGGCAAAACTTTAGCTTCTTTTTCAAATCATCATCTTCTTTCAGCTTCATATTATCCTTCTTCTTAAGTTGATCAATTCTCTTCATTAATGACAAAATCACTTCCTTTGCACACCCAGAAATTTCTTCATCGTACCAATTGAAGAAATTGCATCTCTTTCGTCCCTGCAACTGATTTCACAAACAAATAACAAATTGTTAATTATGGGTTTCAACTTATGCTCACAAAATCATTTGACATAATCTGAAAGGAGAATCATTTACCTTGTATAACCCATATCCATTAAACCTACGCCCATGATTCTTAGTTGTCCAAGCAATAGTTAGAGGTGAATCAAGATCACACCAGCAACGCACATCTCTCCTACGTGAAGCACAACAGTTACTAGACACAGTATATTGTGACATTTTTGAATTCAATAACAGGTCAGAAACTTGCGAAAAATTGAAGGAGAAAACGAGGAGGAAGAGGAGAGAAAGTTGCGAAAAAGAGGAAGGAGAAAACGATGAGGATGAAGGAATTGATGAAGGAGAAGATTTCTGAAAGGATTGAAACCCAATTTGGGAATGAGGGTTTATGTTTATTCCAAATTAAATTTCCTCTTTCTTTTAATTTTTGTTTGTTTTAAATATTTGAAATATTTTTTTAAAATATTTGAAATGATTAAATTGTTTTTTGAAATTAAAAAACCCTGTTTTAATGACATTTAAATGACATTTTCTAGATTGGCAAATGCCACATAGGCGTTCATTTGCCATCTGTGCGTTTTTGAAGGAAAAAATGTGGGGTAGGACCAAAAGTGCAACAAAAATGATAGTTTAGGGACGGTTTTGTTTGATTTGAAAGAGGCATGACCATTTTCGTGAGCAGGTCAAAACACGGGGACCAAAAGTGTAATTAAGCCAAATAAGAAATAACATTGTTTGATACAATACATTACAATGAAAATCGTGTCATATCCATTTGTTGAAAATGAGATAAAATGACATCATTGTTAATTGTTAAAAGAACATCTCTTTCTATATAAGTTACAAAACGGCCATTTAGCCACCACTTTTAGACACATTTTTAAACAAAAAACATGACAAACAAAATGCTAGGTCCTTAGATTCGCCATACTCAATCCAATCACACAAATTAAACAAATTCTTATAAAATCGACGTCTTTGTCTACCATGATCAGACCAAGGGTAAACGAAATTGCTTACCAGGAAATTTTTTTGATGGTTCTTGATTAGCCGAAGAACTAACTTTGTCTCTAGAAAGCACGGGAAAAATTTCTTCATCCTATAAAACACACAATCATTGATACAAGTATCAAGAATATCATTAGTTATTATAGTTTAATAGTGAATAATCAAATAATCAATTGGTACCGAATAATACAATTGGTACTACAGTCTACACAATCCTGGACAATTTGTACTACTGTCTACACAATCAAATAATACAATCCTGGAGTTAATCCACTTGATTAAATCAATATTGAAAATACGATAGAAACCAACCATAGTTAACCCAATTGAATTTCTGACATGAAAAAAGAAATATGCAAAGCTTGTGGAACAAAAAGAGCACACACTGTGTGACTGTGACTGTAACCAACCATAGCAGCAAACACCACAACAGAATCCATCAATAGATTGAATGCAAAACAATGGATTTACAAGTTATGAAAGCATATCATCTTGAGTTATTTCTTTTATTAACCTTACTTTTGATTAGAAAATTACAAGCTTTTGAGTTAGAATTTAGGCAATTTAATATTTTTAAACAAAAACATATCACAAACCTTTGAGCCACTTTCTACAAGCGACAATGCCAATGCTGCTTGTCGGACAGCCTGTAAATTATTCTCCCCTCTCAATTCCATTACGTTATTTTCCAGTTCAGGAAGAGGCAATTCATATTGTTCTTACCATATATAGTTTTGTGAAATTACATAATATAATTAGTATTCCTCCAATAGGGAAGAAACAGTACATGAACGAACATGAAACTTTCACATAAATTAGTTCTGATTAAAGTATTAACTCTTCATGTGCATGGAGCAACGATTATCCATAGAATTCATTAGCAAATCAAAATATGTTGTCAATCCATTATTGCATTAGCTTGTCGTAGTCCAACATTAATTTTTTTTTTTAAAATTGTGAAAGGTTAAAATCACATTGTAAAATAGGTTAAAAATATGAAATTATTATAATTAGCAATTTTTTATGTGAAGTCCTTACTAAGTGTGTTAAATGGACAAACATAACAGAATGATTTACCTAAGAGACATTTAATAAAAAACTTTAATGCTACGAAGAGTTTTTTACAACTTCATAAGTGCGAAAAACTTTTTAATTATTTTTAGTATAATACGAGATTTGTACATTATAAAGTGATCATCAAATCTTATTCTCTTTGTTATTGCGAAAAAGAAACGATATGCTTTCATTTTTCAAGTTTGTTTATGCTATTATTTTGTTTGTTTTCTTATTTCTTGCTGCAATGAACGTTAATGGTATGTCATTTTTAGTTTTAAACATCATTTTGGTCTCTTATATATTCTTTAGGGTTCATATTGGTCCCTTATTAAAAAAATGTACATATAGGTTTCTTAATTTTATTAAATGGTATACAACGCTAGTCCTTTACATAAGGGACTACAATGGTGCAACATATATAAGGGACACCGAAGAATATATAAGAGACTCATTTTCATCCTTTTTCAAATTTTCTTATTTCCTTCGCGGTTCATACACAATCTCTTATCTTGTTTTAGTGACATATGTGTATTCTCTATTTTCATTGCAGCAACATATGATGCATATGATGAATGTCAGACTGAATCCGATTGTCCAAAAAATATTGATTGTGTGTATCCTAAATCTATGAAGTGTATTGATAAAAAATGTATATGTGTTGGTGCTCGTATGATCGTTCCACGAGTTCTATGAGTACCAAATCCAAAAGAATCCATAAACACCCTCAAAGATAGAATTAGTTCCAGCACCGGCAAAGATCTATGTAATATTTCTTCCACCAGAATAACTACACTCTTATTTATTTTTATTTACCAAATTTCACAAACTTACGGTTATTGATTTCATCCTCTAAAATGATGTAACATCCCATGTTACTATCTCTATAAATAATTTTGATAGGATTAATTCTTATTATTATTATTGTTGTTATTATTATTGGTATTATTATTATTATTATTACTACTATTATCAGGAGCGGATCCAGACATTTGGTGTATGTAGGGCTAAAATCTGACTAAGTTGCTAACACGTGCACTTGCTAACGACAAAAACAAAACCAACTTCAAAAGCTTATAAATCATAGCAAATGTGTTGCACTTATTTGTTTACACAAGTTTTGCACAAGGTTGTTGACTTGTTAGTCTCATTCTTAACATATTGTGTTTTATTTATATAAGGGGTAGTAATTATTTTGGTCCTTGAATGTTTAAGGAGTAACCATAATAGTCTCTCAATGTATAAAAATTTTAAAATAGTCCTTAATTACGCACTTTCCTAGTTGAAATAGTCTCTAACATAAAAATAATTTGTTAATATTGTCATATTAGTCTTTTAATATACTTACTTATTGTCACTTCAGGACTATTTTGACTAACAAAGTGCAAAATCAAAGGCTATTTTAAAATTTTAATACATTGAGAGACTATTGTCACTATTCACTACACATTCAGGGACCAAAATAATTATTACCTTATTTATAATATAAAAAAAATAGGGAAGTTGGATGTGGGGCTTTAGTCCCACATAGCCCATTAATGCATCCGTCCCCGGCTATTATTATAGAAAGTTACATATATGTTATTTACTAGACTTGGTGTTTAATTAGTTGAGTTATAGAAATAAGAAGGGGTGTATGAGGGAATGGAGAGTACATCTAGTAATTAAGCTCATTAGACTCAAGCCCACCCTAACTCATACTAAAAAAAATTGCTCACTCCCAACTGAAAAGACGAAAATACCCCTACCCATGTTAACTCATGCCACTTGAATGACAAAAACTTGATAGACAATTTAGCAAGTGTACTAAAGTTAATATCTAAGATGTGTAAATTATTTTAGTGCCGAGGCAGTAGTTTTGATTGCATAAAATTAAATAAATAGAAAATAAAGATAGTTTTGGAAAAGATAAGGAGAAAGATGAGATCAGGTCTTTCGAATCCGAGTTCCCCTAACTGGTATACTGCGCCTATTTCTTATGAATGATTCTCTAGTTTCACGATGATTAACAAAATAGCCCTAATCAATCCTTGACTTAGGAGCCTCTTCTAATTCCTTAGGTGGTCTAATACTCTTTGAAAGGTTTTAAGAACGTTAACTTAATATCACAAATAAACGATTATCTATTCCTAGACTAACCTGTTTATTTGAACAACAATTCAATTCAATTAGGTCTAAGTTGAAAACTATGGTCAGTAGTCATTCATTCTCACGGAATCATGTTTATATGGTGTCAATATATAAAAAGCAACAATTGAATTGAATAAAAACTAGATTGTCATTCACAATAGATAGAGTTTCACAGCAACAACATGTTTCAATTAGGGTTACACAGAATACTTAATCAAAGGGAATTAGATAGACACTATCAAATATATAAACAACGTAGTAAATAAAATAAACCGATAGAGTTCCGTGATAGAGTTTTGTCGTTGTCGGCGTTGCTCTTCAATTTTATTCCAATAGCTACTGTTGATGAAGTTTTTCCATGTCCATGAGCTTTACTCTCTCTTGTGAAGCGTGAACCTTTCTTTCTTTTCCAAATCGTGCAAATATATTTGTGCCGTAACATCAATGTCCTTTTTATAGCCTTGTAACCTAGTTCCCTTGGTGGCAAGTCACGTTTTCTTCTCTTGGATCAAACATAAGCCCATATGCTTTCTTAAATCCATTGCTTCTTGACACCTCCTGTTTTGCTCTTTTTTTGATCATATTTTATCTTGCTTTCATTTCTTTCCTTGTGCTACATGTCCCTAAAATCGTGTCACGAAATAGCCATCGTGACACGTTTTAACCAATGTCGAATGAACCTCATCCTGCGCTCCAAATCGTGACACGATTTTGCTTTCTTCAAATTCTTCTATTTTTCTTGTTTTCTTTGCTGTTTAAACTTGCTTGTGAACTCAAAATACCATGAAAATGACACTAAAAATAGTGAATGACTGACTATCATCACTACTGTTAATTTTGCGTGAGTTAACACACGCTGCGTGAGTTAACTGACGCTAGTGTAGATTGCAACGTGAGTTATCTCAAGTTTATTACAGGTCTGCGTGAGTTAACTCACGTTTATAGCAGACATCAGTTCCTGCATTTAATGCAATGCAGCCAAGTGCAGCCAAGTGCAGCCAAGTCATAAATGACTCGTAAGCTTAACAATTCAAAACTGAACCGAATTACGTCAGTTTAACAACATAATCACATAATCGCACGGAAACGATCCAAATTACACAAATTCATCGTTTATCACACAAACACATAATAATGCATAAACGATCCAAACGATCCAAATTACATAATCTCACATAAATGGTAAAAATTACAGAAATTCATCGTTAAATTACATATACACAAATTCATTAAAATTCAACAATACAAATACAAATTCGAACAAATTACACTATCACACGTTAATAAATATTACACTTCAACGGATCGGACAAAAAGATGTAAAGTGTTATTTTCAACCGTCACGCTAAACATGTAAGCAATGTCGCTATCATCTTCGACAAGTTGTGGAAAATACTCGGTCTTCCGAAAGTCCTCTTCCTTATCCTCCCCCAAGTCCACGCCTGGCATATTTACTATTACATCACATGTTCTTTGATTTGAACCAATATGGATAAAGTATCCGTCAAGTTTTTCCTTCAACTCGTCCAACTTGTCGGTGGAGTTTACAAAGAACTTAACCCTCCTTTTCACGGCTGCATAAAGGACATGAAATTCAACTAGATCATGTGCATCTTCAAACATGTTTCACTTCACAAAATATAATGAAAAACAAATATGAGATGAAAAAGATAAAATAAATAGTTGAATAATTAGAGACAAAAAAATGCGAGCAATAATTGGTGTGACATAACCGGCCACCAAAAAAAAATTCACTTCATATATTTATATAATATATATAATATTAGTTACATATAGGCCACAAATATCCAAATTACATAACCGGCCACCAAAAAATATGTCGGTATGATACCAACAAAAAATAGAACAAACACCGACGGACCAAAAAGTGTCATAACCTATCTAACTAGACTAGTGATAGTGCATAATCAACGTCTTCATCCATGACTTTGAAATCTTGATTTGGTTTTTCCGGAGTCGGAGTATCACACATAATAGGACTGCGCTCATTTGTTGGTTTCTTTGGCTGTTTCGGCTCCTTAGACATGAGGTCATTGAAGGCGTCTTGTATATCCGTAAAAGCAAAATGTCATTTCTCCGTCTCACCAATCTTGTTGTTCATCCAATCCATACAAAACGGTGGTAACAGACAATCTTCTTTCAACAAAACCTGAAGAAAGTGGTCGGGAATTAAGTAAAGACACATGATGTTGGAATGTGGTTTAAGTGGTGGAGCACTTCGGAATGGGAAATATGTCTCACATATACCTTTTTCGGGCAAAGTCAATAGAACAATGACTCTATTGTAGCAAGTAGCAATAATGTGACCCATATCCAGAGTGGTCAACCACTTATCTTCCGGCGCAATACCACTTCTACTTGTTGGAGGGTGTAAACCATCCAAGATAAGTTTAAAACGCTTTTCGGTACCATATATCGTAAAATAGTTTGTCTTATGATTTTTCAACTCATTATAAATGCATGACGAACCAAAACATGACTATCCTCATCCATTCCCAAGTGCCTAGCTATGACCCGGAATCCACAATTACCATCCCCCTTAACATTCACAATGTCTTCAATGTAAGGTCTCATGATCATTGGAATTTTTGAAATGTATGGTATATTCAAATAAGGTTTTGGTTTTGAAGTAGGCGTCGAAGCTTATGAGTGGGAGTAAGTGCCAAGACGTGCACCTTTACTCTTTGGAACATTACTCTTGGCTTGTGAGCATTGACTATCAGGATTTTGAGAATCAATAGTCTCCCACCTAGAGGGGATTCAACCCGTTGACCTCATTTTCGGTGTAGACTTCACCCTTTTAGGTGCTTACTTGGTTACCACTTTTCTCGGAGGTGGATTCAACATTGTGTCCTCCAGAAATCCTAGTTCACGCAACTTTTCTTTGATGTGGAGTTTCAGCTTGTAAGGGGCCCTTGATAAGTGTCAAAAAGGAGTTAAATAGACTGTACATTTTAGGCACTTTGATTACTTGGTTTGCAAGTAATCCTGCGAAAAGCTCACAAATACTGAAGAATCACTCAATTATGCTTTTCACATCTAACGGCCAACTCTTTGTAGGAAAATACACGCCTGGACACTCTAGAAGCAAGAAAACATGAAGAAATGCAAAGGACAACTTTTCGAAGATCAAAGGAACAAAATAGGCAGAATTACCAGTTTACTGGCCATGGCGAGTAAGTTTACTTGCGAGGCGAGTAAGTTTACCAGTTTACTCGCCATGGCGAGTAAGTTTACTTACGAGGCGAGTAAGTTTACCAGTTTACTCGCCATGGCGAGTAAATTTACTTGCGAGGCGAGTAAGGCGGTCTAACCCTCAAAGGTGACGTGGCACAAACCCACTGGTGAAGAAACCACTACTCGCCATGGCGAGCGTTTCTACTTGGGAGGCGAGTTCAGACAGAACAGGCCATATAAAAGCTCATTTGTTCATTTTAAAAAAAAAAATCATTAGAGGATAGTTTAGGCCACTGGAGGAAGAGAGAAAACAGGGGAAAATACAGAGAGAACCTAAAGAGCAAGGAGCACAAGGATTGAAGGAAGACACAAGATCATTGAGACATCATGGCTT
>Ga0315915_1010266_pt1 | contig 10437 bp, 7 predicted proteins | sample MpolbnodulesMG_FD_207738 | JGI IMG/M metagenome (GOLD analysis project Ga0315915, IMG submission 207738) | Medicago polymorpha root nodule microbial communities from Los Angeles, California, United States - branched nodules | ecosystem: Host-associated > Plants > Roots > Nodule | place: USA... | reverse complement strand
ACAAAATAAAGAGAGAAGAGGGCCCGACTCGGAATCAAATATGAGGTATTTTAAAATACCTCTCTGCCGAATTTTTCATTGAAAATCGGAGACTAATCGAGGTCAGACGACGTATAAATGTGGGTCCCAACGACACGTGTTAGTGACATGTTAGGTCAAAAATTGGGGTATGACAATAACATTAAATATGTATAGTACATTTTATTTTCCCATTGCTTATTGCTAGAAATAAAATAAAATTACCACAATTAAAACTATGTTCAAATTTCAAATCATACACATACATTATAGAATCATATCACATCTAATATTCCCAATTTTCAATACAATAACTTAGCCATTTGTTAATTCTATTTTATTACAGGGACAAAAAAATACATAAAAGCCTTTATTATTATTTTCGGGTAATTAAACTTTCACATTATGAGAATAAAAAAGAATTGGGTAACTAGTATCCCAAAATACTAGTTAAAGAAAAAAAAAAATATAAATTTTGCATTGAAAACAACTTTTCTACACTTTAAGTATTTGATTATACAAGTTTCAATAAATTCTTAACTAATGTTTCATGAGTATTAGTTAACATTTTCCAAAAGGAATTAAAAGTTAGCAAAACCATATGTCCAAAAACATATAACACTGTGGATAGTATTTCGATGAGAAATAAAGTATTATGAGTGTTTTTTTTGTTTGAAATAAAAGTATTAAGGGTGTTGTGGGTTTGTTAAATTGTGTTTTAATAGAGATATATTTGATGTTATGCATATGTTAGTTTGTGACGTGTGTGGAGTAAAGATTTTGAACTCATAATAATTTCTATTAGCTTATGGATGAATAATTAAAGTGTATCATATATACAGTAAAAAATGTCCAAAAGTTTGTTGAGGCAGAACCCATACAAGCTCCTCTGTAGCTCCGCCCTTGGCTATGATGGTGCACCGATGAATCAAACTCGACACCGTCACTTACAATGTTTTGTTGGATGGATACCTTATTGTCAATTAACCGCACAAGGTCATTCAACTATTCAACGTCATGGTCGATAGGGGAGTAAACCATAATCTCTTTACGTTTCATATTTTGATCCAACACATTCTTAGATTGAGCATGGAAATGGAAGTTTTTGTTGTGTTTGCTGCAATGAAAAATTTGAAGGTAAACCTAATGTTATAACATACAATTTGGGCTATCGAAAAACAATTTAAATATTATACAATGTTATTGAAAAAAGTTTTAGTAGTGTTAGTTATGTTTTCTTGATGTGGAAGAAAACCACTAAAAATATTGTAATTAATTGACTTTACATAAAAAATTTACATAAAAATTTATAATAATTATAATCTCTCCAAAAAAAAGTATTTTTTTTAACAAAACATGAATTAAATATCAATTTTTATATTTTTGAAGGTTAAAAATTCATATTTAATTTATGTTTTGTTAAAAATTTCTAATTTTTATTTTTGGAGAGAATTTTACAATATTCTACACATTTTTGCACAATTTCATTAAAAAATACAAAATAAAAAGAGGACATATGCTAAACGCTAGCATTCATATACAAGGAAATTCAATGGAAACACGAAAAATAAAGGGGCGAGTTTCAAAAAAAAAAATCAGAAGGAGTAGAGTCAGTCACGTGAGTGTTTTAATTTAATATTTTAATCTCAGCCATCTAACAAGATCTAAGGGTTGAGAATTGTCCCTCTCACTCTCATAATGGAGTCAATTGTAACTCATAGCATATAGTTTTCTACTCTACTCTTCCTTAATGATAGGACTCACCATATTTTTTTTTTGTATTCATCTCTCGCCAAATGACACTATCAATTTATTTTAAGCAAATGAAGAGGATCTTAACTCCTTTTTTAGTGGTTGATTTGTATTGTATCGATAGCTCTGTCGTAGCTATAGAAACATTCAATTTAATAAATGTGATTCTTTGTTGGTTCCCGGCCGCATTCATTCAAAATATGAACATACGATTAAATTAATTTGCGGACAATGTCCGTACAATAGTTTTACATGATTCGAATTTCACGATATAATAGCATAAGTCTCCAAATCAACATTTGATTTTCTTTTTTAATTTAGAATTTCTTATTTTGTATGAACAAATTTTTCTATGCACATTATATCTTTCTTTAGTTTCAAATGTGGGAGTTATTGCTCTGCTTTAGTTTTTGGTAATAATCCTAGAAATCTTGTGTTATGAGGTTTAATCCATCTCTAATATATGTTCATGATTATAGGAGAATGGCAAATCGAATTATTTGCTTTAATATGTATTTTCAGTTTGATTTACAATCTAAGGTGACCATAAGAGTTGAGTAAAACCAAATTTGCTGCCAAAGCGGTGCTAATTAATGGTGAGTCCAAACTAAAAAGAGATAGAAACATTGTGATTTCCAATTTTAATTGTTTTCATCATGTCACAATTTATTTCCTTCAACAATAATAAACTTATATTAATTTTAGCTTTCTACCTCTAATTTAATTTCTCACATCCTTTATTCAACGACTGAAATCACATATATAACATGAATAAACTTATAGTATCTCTCAAAAAAAAATAAAAATGAATAAACTTATAGTGTTACATTCTATGTCTCAACAAACTTATATAGTCATTCAGAAAAAGTCAACAACTATTTCATGTGCGCACCTCCCTACTTCACTACAACAACAAATTACATTATCTTTAATATTTTACTAGAGTTCAGACGTGCCGTCTGTTTTTTTTATTATGTTAATGCGTATAAATTATAAACAATAGATTTATGAAATTTTAATTAATTTTTATTTTATTTTGATTAGAATTATAGGTATAAATAATAGATATTTTACACTTTTATATTATAACAAACTATACTTACCTTTTTTCAATGATACCAACAATATAACAAATATAATAATATAAATTCTTATTTTTTTGAATGATGTCAATAAAATAGTATTCTTATAGTCAAATTCAGTTAAAATCATAATTAAAAGTAAAAAAGTCAATCCAAAACATGTATTTTCTTTATATACAGTATTGATGCACAAATTCATCTCATAATATATTCAAATTTCTGCGCAATAAGTAGTGTGTAAAGATGTTGTGAGCATAAAAAATGTACAAATAATGTTTCTTGGAGGACATGTTTTTGGACATGAGGGACATTCTAATTAATAACCTTAACATTTTGGTTCATAGATGGAATGTAAGAGTCACTGAAAATTCATACACACAATTGAAAGAATTGAGGTCTCCGATCACGGCATTCGGCCTAGTTCGACACCCACGCGGTCACCGTCTAGTTTTAGACTATTTTGGAAAAAATTATAAGCTACAAGATAATTACCCTTGAGATATATTTCAAAAATAAGCACAATGCCTTCTCTTATGTCTTCAAGGACCATTACTTGGATGTATGGATCTTTTGGTACCTAATCCTTTTTTCTGATTTTTGAGGCAAGCTAAACTCAATTCATTCATCAAGAATAATAGAGGCAATGCATGATGAGGCGGAATAAAAGAGATGGGTCTAGACTCTAAAACAAATGCTCTCGCTAGATTATGAACTACTCTATTAACTTGCCTCCAAAGAAAGTCAAGCTGAAAGTGAAAGTTCGCTTGTGAAAATAAAATGTCACGACATTTTTCTATAAGTGACCCAAGCTCATTGACATAAACTCTCGAGTCGTTAATAGCTACCACTATAGTTCTACTGTCTGATTCAAAGAGCACTTGAGACAACCCATCGACAGAGCAAGTCTTAGCGAGATAAGGACTGTTTGCACCTCCCCTTCTGGAACAGTTGCAGAACAGTGAGTCCAAGATGTATGAGTTATGACAAACTCGCCTGAAGAGTTTGTGAAGCATGTTTTAGATCCCATTTTGTTCTCTGTGGCAAATTAATACTTCACAATCTGAGTTGCGTTTAACATTACGTGCTCTCTGTTTAGTCGACCTTTGGTTGGTTTCGGCTGGACTGTCATGATAATTTTGTGCAGCTTGTTGATTGTGTTGCACCCATTTATACCGAGTTACATAGTCCCTTGCACCAGAAGCAAACTCTTTTAGGATTCAACTATGATCCTTCCCGTAAGACATTTGTTTATACACTTCCAAATGCTCCATAAACAAGTAGCTAGCAAATCTGTATCTTCTCTCAGACAGTGCTGCTGCATAAAGAGCATTTCAGCGAGATTGAGGGCTTGGTTGCTGATCTGTTAGATACTAGGCCATAATTTCAGCTCTTGCTAACATTTAATTGATTGTTCACATCTAAAAAATACATGGATGCTATTTTCCTCCTGCTGCTCACACATGACACAATAAGTGGAGAAACTTATACCTCAAGTATTAAGATTCTTTCGAGTCAAGAAGCAATCACGAGCTGCTCTCCAACTAAGAGGCTTCCCTTTTGAAGGGACGTCCACGTCCAGATTCCATATCTTGTTCCAATTTCCTAAAGTTTGGCTCTGCTTATTCTGCAATATGGTGGATAAAAAGAGTTTGTAGGTTGTTTTCAAACTATACTCACCATTACTAGTAAGCCTCCATATGATGGTATCATGTTGCTCCCTAAAAGTAAGAGGAATGCGCATAATTGCATCGCTATCTGCAGTATTGAACGGGGCAGCCAGATTCCAACTGCTTGTTTCATGGCAGAATAATGAGCTACTGTGAGGTCTTGCAAATGGGATGGCGGCTGAGTAGTCGGCTTAAGCTGATCTGTGGTTCTGATCCATGGCACATTTTAGTTGTTAATTTCAGATTCTTCTCCAATTTTCCAGCTGTAATCAAGAGTTATAACAAGGGGATAGAACTCCATATACTCCTCCACGAATAACTTAGATTGTGGCCAATGGGAGAGCATCCAAGAAACCATTCTTGATAGCATATCCTATCAAAATAAGATTTTGCGAGTGAATACCTCACTCTCTAGCATATCTATTTTTGTGTGTTACTCAACGACTATTAATGATGTGCATTGGATAAAAGCAATGTATGAGGAACTTTAGGCTTTTCAAGATAATTTTACTTTGGATATTGTGTCTTGTCCCCCTGGCATCAAACTCATAGGATGCAAATGGATGTATAATGTGAAACTGAATTATGACGAGTCACTCAAATGTTACAAGGCTCGATTGGCTGCCTTAGGCAACAAGCAAGAATATCATATTGATTATGATGAAACATATGCACCAGTAGCCAAAATGGCATTCGTTTGCACTATGCTCTCTATAGTTGCATACATCTAATGGTTGGTATCTTCATTAAATGGATGTGAATAATACTTTTCTTCATGGTGACCTTAATGAAGATATTTGTACGACTCTTGTCGTTTTATTCATAGCACATATGTGAGTATTGTTTTACTTCTTATGTGTGTTGATGATAGGGTTATAACTGGTTCTCATTATGCTTCAATTCAACAACTTAAATAGCAGTTACATGTCTCAATTCATATCAAAGATCTTGGTAACCCACATTTTTTTTGGTCTTGATGTTCATTATACGTCCGAATCAACACAAGTATCTCACAAATTTAATTTCTATGGTTGGTCTTCAATCGGGTAATCTCGTGAATACTCCTCTTGAGGTTAATGTTAAATATCATTGTGATGATGATGATCTTTATGAAGTGTTTTGTCAAACTTAGGAAATTTCAAATACCACTTAAAAACTTTTCGTCAAAAAAATGCCACTTCAAAACTAATAATTGAAATTTCTTCGTTACTCTATACAATGTTTGTCCCTATAGTAAACTTGTCCCTATAACTTTTAAAGAAATTGCAAACTGATTCCTATAATTTTCAAAATTTTCAATTTGGTTCATAACTTTGCAAATTGACCCCCTTATTATTCATATTTTGAAATTGGTCTCACAACTTTTTCAAATTTCCTAAAAATAGTCGAACAAAATAATGAAGAACTTAAATTGTCTAGACTTCTGATTTTCCGAGAACTTTCATGATTCATCCACCCATACACACTTTAATACTCAAAGTCGCATTGCAAATAGCAAATAGTAATATGAGCATGAATTTGAGGTAGCAACAGCTCACAACATCTTAGCCCAGTTTGAAAACACCAATCCTTTTTTTCTTCATGACCTTCATTGGTATCATTCAAACATGGTAGCTTTTACAGTTGCTCACACTTAAGAATATCACTTTATCATTGTAGTACAATTAATGTAATACCTTGAAATAGATCTCCAAATTTTTAGAAGAAGAAAACCAACTCGGTGAGTTTTTCGATTCTGCTGTATAACAAAAATAATGTGTATTTTGTGCCTTATTATTCATCAATAGTTCTTTAGCAACTACACATGTATACATTTTCTGTGTTGAATAATACATCACCCATAAAATGCAAGTTTGAATTAACATTTCTTAAAGTTAAGATCACAGACCAATATACACACGCGTTTCAAATACCATAATTCCAATGTAAACAATATACAAAGTGACAACCAACAAAGTTCAACATACTGAAATCTCAAACCATAAAAAAAAGGAAAAATAAAACTCTGAGTAGTTAGTATCACGAGCTGCCAACAAGTGCTAACAAATTAACTCTTTACCAAGAATTGCATGCACTTCTAGAACAACAGATTGATCATATTTATTCTATTTTATAATACCAAGCCAAGTCATCAACCACAGGCGCAGCATCTGGATGCGCAAATATTTTTCTCCTCAAATCATCTCTCTCAGAAGAAAAGTAATCTGGGATCTGATTAAATGCAGCATGGTTAATAATATCATGACCTGCCAAATAAGAGGGGAAAACTAAATTAATGAAATGAAATCTCTTAAATAAAAGCTTGATAGTTCATAATTATAAATGGAAATGAAATGACACTTAATAATACTCCCTCCGGATACATATATAAGCAAAGATATTTTATTTTTTAGATTAATTGAATAACTGATGTATCTAACCAGATACATCGGTTGTTTAATGCATCTAAAGAAAAAATAATTGTTTATATATGAGACCGGAAAGAGTATATTTGCTAACCCTGCGTAGTTTCAGCTGAGTGGTGCCCATCAGTTGAGCACATGTTCATATGATTATTATTATTATAGTCAAAGGACGGAAATAAACCATCATACTGATCATCTGACTCATCCCATTGTGTGCTAAGATTTGCTTCATTGGGTGGAAGTAAATGACTCCTCTCTAGAGAAGTTGGAATTGACTGAACAGGCTCAACTGGAGGATATTGAATCATATAGCTAGGATGTTGAGTCCGTGAATATTGGAGTGAAGGGGGCTCAGTCTTCATGAACCCATATATGGGCTCAAAAGAAGAGGTTTTTGGTGTGGCGTGAATACCAACCACAGTGTTATCATATTCATAAAACTGATTGCAGCTATTTGGTTCAATATCCTCCCATGGAGAAGACGAAGGAGACGACATAGGATATTTTCTGTACTGATCAAATGCTGCTGGGGCAGCAACATTATTGCTATAACTGTACAAATTCATATCGGACTTCCAAGGGCGCTTTGAGGGACGCAGTAACAAGCCAGCTAGAAGCTTATCAAAACATGGTGGTAAAATATCAGGGCGGAGTTTGTAATCTTTAAATATCACTTCAGGTACTTTGTTCTCTGCTTCATCATGCTGGCTGGCTTCATCTGTCAACATATCAGCATTTTCTTGATTGCCATTCAACAGACATTCGGATGATAAATCTTCAGGGTAAATTGGCAAGTTTGCTCGACCCCGTTTCTTGCATCTTGTGTTCCAAAAGTTCTTTATCTCATTATCTGTGCGTCCAGGCAACTGAAAGAAAAGAAACAGGAATGAACATAAGGCAAATATCCTAGAAAGAATGTGAACATATAAGACACAATTAAGAAGTGATATTGTAAGGGGCTTTGTTTTGACAACCCTGCTTGAGGGTAAGTAGTAGGTTGGTTCACATTTATAAAAAAATGTGTGCAGATAGATAGATACAAACCTAAGAGTACATTTTATATGAAAAAATGTTTATTTACTAGGTCAAGAATCTATTTAGCCCAAATACATATGAGGATATAGGAAATTCTGAAAAACAGAAGATATGGAATGATTCAGATTCATTAATACAAATTTAATAAAATATATATTAATATTTGTAAAGTGACCGTAACAAAAGAGGAGACAAATGTTCAAATCAAAATATTTTATTTCCTTAATAAACATGTCACATTGTATATTTTCCACCAGATCCAATTTCTGAATGCCATAAAAGTCTTGACTTTATTAAATTGTTTACTATTTAATGTCTAACCTAATTGTATAATTTTATCTCTTTGATTCTCATCATCCAAAAATAAAATTGAATGAAAAAAAGCATAGCTTTCATCAAGAGGCAACAACTTTAACAATTCATGAAGTCCACCACCATCAAGTGGATAATCCGCATCTTCACTAGTGCTTTAATCTTCTCACAACATAAAGGCTATACAAAATTCTACAAGACAACTTTCTAAGCTGTATCACAAAGTATTGACTGATATAACAGACTTATAATTAGTCAAGCTTTATATAATATCGTTTATTAATATTATCATCACAGAAATATAATTAAACTACTATTCAATTTCATATTCTTATTCTGTATCCTATCATACTAATAATCAATTTGTAATTATGATGGCACCAAAAAAGGCCTTAAAGTCAAGTAATACAGCAAAATAATAATAATAGCAACAATAAAATCTATGAAATAAAAAAACCCTAAAGTCAAATAATAATAACAATAAAATCTATGAAATATAAAGATATTCTAATCATTCTTTCAAAAAAAAAAAATATTCCAATCATATTACCACATCATAACAATAGATTTGCAAATATCAAAAAGGAAAGAATAAAAAATACCAAGAAGAATGATATTACCAGTGCAGCCATTTGAGCCCATTTATTTCCCATCTTATGATGCAACTCAATGATTCGGCGTTCTTCTTCAGCAGTAATTGCACCCTTTCTGAGATCAGGTCTCAAATGATTTGCCCATCGCAGTCGACAGCTTTTCCCACAGCGAGCAAGTCCGGTACACTTCCGGACAGTGTTCCAATTTCCCTCACCGTATTTTTGAACATGAGCTACCAAGATTTCATCCTCTGCCGCTGTCCATGGACCTTTCTTTAGACTGCCTTCTCCCCCTTCTCCACCAGTTGTATCTCCTTCATCAGTTTCTTGATCAGCTGATAGTATTGACCGCCTTTTGCGATCATCATCGCCGCTTGAAGGGCTACTCATAACACTCAATATGCCAGTTTTGTGATCGCCATCATCTTCGCTTGAAGCGCTATTCATGACTCTCAATATGTCAGTTTTGTGATCACCATAGTCTTCGCTTGAAGCGCTACTCATGACTCTCAATATGCTTGAAGATTCAAAGAAAAAAGAGAGCATTAGAAAGAACAATGAAAGAAATAGAGCATTAGATTAGAGAAAAAGAAAGAAAACAGTGTAAAACTAACCACGTGGGAGTGAGGTAGAGGCGATAGGTGGTGCGATAGAAGGGAATCGCTCACTTGGAAGTGAGAAACCCTAGTTTCTGTTTGAGTTTCATTTAATGAGGTTGTTTCATTTCTATTTTAATTAAAAAAGAAAAACAAAAAAGAAAAGAGATCAACCCAAGGCATGTAGACTTAGAGTCCGAGCCCGTTTGTTTTAGTTTTTTTAAGAAAAAAGTACTTTTTTTTTATTTTTAAAATAATCATCTATACTATATATTACTAGCAAAAAGACGGACACGTGTCCGTCTTTCCGCTCTCTTTATTGCGTTAACGTTTGAAATTATGAACGGTGTATTTTTATAAAATTTTGATTTTGATTAAAATTAAAAAAATATGAATGTTTATTGTTTTCAAGTTATAAAAAATCAAATTAATAATGATTATTTATTTCAACGACATTGACAATAATACAATATAACAAAGAAATATAATATAAATTCTTTTTTAATGACACCAACAAAAAAATTTATTATTAAAAAGTTGTTTAAGGTATAATTGGAATGACGAAAAAGTAAGTATAAACATATTCATCTAGTTTGTTACACTTTTTAAATGATAAAGGTAAAAAAAAAATAGATATTCATATCGAGTTTGTTACATTTGTTTTAAGGGAACTTCTACCGTACACCCGCAAATTATGGTGTATCGGTACTCCCACTTCAAAAATCTTTAATTAAGTATTATTTTTATGAAATAAAGTGCTATTTGTTGATATTTATATTTTAGAAAATGACATTTCATAAGAAAAAACATCATTTCATTGTTTATAAAAATCATACTAATTTTTTTTCCATTTTATTGTAAATAATAATCAAAATTCTCTATTATGAGTACTAGAAATTCAGAAAAATTAAATTTTATTTCGTCGACGTTTTTGGTAAATAAGATTTAGTTATTATAATTAAAGGTGATAGAAAACA
>Ga0315915_1010265_pt1 | contig 10437 bp, 7 predicted proteins | sample MpolbnodulesMG_FD_207738 | JGI IMG/M metagenome (GOLD analysis project Ga0315915, IMG submission 207738) | Medicago polymorpha root nodule microbial communities from Los Angeles, California, United States - branched nodules | ecosystem: Host-associated > Plants > Roots > Nodule | place: USA... | reverse complement strand
ATTTAGTTAGAAAATATGTTGAGGGTGTGAGATATAAAAGCTAAGAGCCAGACACAAATTAGGTTTACAAGCTTTTGAAGAAAAAGAGGAGAACCAAGAGAAGAGGAGAACCTGTAGAGTCTTGCAATCACCAATCTAAGGTAAGGGTGGGACTAATATTCTCTAATCTTAAGTGGTATAATGCTGAACCTGAATTTAGCATGTAGTTTTGTTGTTGTTTATGTGAAATTGAGAATTAGGGTTTAAAACCGGATTTGATGATAGAACACGTGGAATTGGTTGTTAAGAGTGTAGGAAGTCCGTAGAATTCATAGATAATTGATGTTCAGGTTGTAGAATGATCATAGGTTGAGTTTCATAACAATTTTGGAATTGGGGTTGATGAAAATTGGGTTTTTGGGGTTAAAAATCGCACTTCCCGACAGAGAACCTGTTACGTTCGCCACCGCGAGTAGTCTGCTCGCCACGGCGAGCTAGGTGTAACAGAGAGCAGTGTTTGCTCGCTACCCACTCGCCACGGCGAGTGATTGTGTAACAGAGAGCAATGTTTGCTCGCCACGACGAGTAAGAACGCCCGCCACGGCGAGTAACCTAGTAGTGTTGTACCTTTTTCATGTTCTTGTGTTGTATTCATACATTTCTATTTTGAATTAGCCTTTAGTGCATACCTGAAAGCTTTAGGTGATATTACCAGTTACTCAAATGATTTGTTGGTCAAGAATGACATGATTTATGAATTGATATATGAATATACACATTGATGGTCTATTATATGAATAACTTGTAGGTGAAATATTACATGAAGGTATGTATACATGTTGATGAACTATGATATGAAATGCATATGTTGAATTAACTGGATGATTATATGATGTTGTCATTGTTGTTGATGTTGTACGTTGTTGTTGTCGTTGTTGTGGTTGTCGTCAAGTCGTTGATGTTGTCTAGTCGTTCAAGTTGTACGTTGATGTTGTATAAGTTGTTGAGTCCATGCATACTCATATAAAGTTGGGGGCTCATGCCCTGTTGAATGTCAATCATTCATATCACGTTGATTTGAGAGCCTATGCTCCACACGTTGATTTTAGGAGTTGATGCTCCAGCGTTGATTTTAGGAGTTTATGCTCCAGCGTTGCTTTATGAGTCATTGCTCTACACGTTGAATTGAGAGCCTATGCTCTAACACGTTGATTGGTACCACATGCATATTGCATAGTCAAGTTGTTGTTGTGTCGTTGCATTGTCGTTAATGTTGAGTTGTTGTCGTCGTTGTTGAGTTGTTGTCGTTGATTTTAAATGCTAAGTATAAATAAATGAAGCATATGTGAATTATTATTGATAATAAGTATATGTGAACTATTATTGTTGTTAATTATTGTTGTCTAGGTTGTTAAATTCCATTGATGAATTATATGCTTATTATTATTGAATGTGAAATCTCACCCCTTCTGTTTGAATGTTGTCTCTACGTGGGTAACGTGCAGATAACCAGGATTAGCTGCTGATGTGAGTTGACTCTCTCGTGCGTCGTCTTAGGGTCGCTCTGATACGTAACAGGATGGGGATTATTCGCTTGTTTTTCACTGTTGCGTATTATTTATGAACCATGTTGTTGAACCTTTTTGAATTAAGATTTTTAATTAAGTTGTTTACGTTGAGGCCGTAGTGCCAAAGTTGTTGAACTATGAATCTATTTTCCGCTGCGATGTCATTGAAATTTTGACAAGGTTGTTTTAATAAATAGTAACTTTAGTCTATTTATATTTTAAATGTAGTGTGATATCCCGTTTTACGTTGAATACTCTTCATTATTTGTATTATTTAGAGTCTAAAATTTGTTATATAAAGGTCGATATGAACAAATCTAGTTCATTATGTAATAGAATGATTGTGGTGTCACTTGACGTGAGTAAAAATCACATCTTCAAGAAAATTATGAACAATTTGAATTGGTCAGCAAAGTCAAACATACAATTTGTTTCTTAAAGAAACAACAATATCATTTGAAAATGTTAGCAAATGGAGAATGCTCTTTGTTAAGGATTATGATTTCCCACATACAAGAAAGTTGTGATTTTCTAATTTTATAAGGAAACTCTTTCTACAATTCCATATGAAGATAATATCTCAAGACTTGCTAATTTGGAGAAGAGCATGGAGATATACGATATTTTTCTATATATTTACCGTCAAGTAAAGATTTTGGTAACTAGCATAAAAGATTATTTGACCTTCTTCATCTCACGTATAATTGTCTTTATGAGGGGGAGACTCAAATGTGTTTTGCACTCTTTTTCCCTTAACCCTGGTTTTATCCCATTGGGTTTTCCTCGTAAGGTTTTTAATGAGACAGATTATGACACAAAAGGATGTTGTACTCTTTTTCCTTCACTAGAATTTTTTTTCCATCATGTTTTTCTCTAGTAAGATTTTAATGAGACATGTCCTGGATGGACATCTAAGGGGGAGTGTTATGAGTATTAGTGGATGTTTATCCTTGATCTTCCACATTCTTATAACTCCCATTAGTGAATGGATTGTTAGTGATGTTTAATTACATTTGATCATTCACTTACTATTTGCATTTATATCGTATAAATAAGACTCAAGTTTTAGTGTAAAGATAGACTTGTGGATACAATATAATCTTATGTTCACTCTTTATTTCTTTCTCTCTATTGTTCTATACTTTACATATCTTGCAATACTTTGAATCAATTTCTTAACGCTTTCGATTATTTCAATACTCCCTCCGGTCCTATTTACAAGAGACAATTAATTTTTTAGATACATTAAATAATTTATGTATTTGGTTTAGATTCTTGACTAGATACATAAATTATTCAATGTATCTAAAAAATCAACTTTCTCTTGTAAATAGGACCGGAGGGAGTATTTTTTTAGGAGAATACATGAGCAAAAATAAATTTGAAAATAATGAAAATATTAATTTATTGATTTAAATAAGAAAGAAAGCAAATACTTGGTCAAAGTTTTATATTTTTTAATAAATCTGGTCAAATTTCTTTTTAGATTTAATGTGTATTAAACATATTTCTATCAAAAAGTATTTATTGTGGTCAAAAAATAGTCAAAAGGTATTCAATTAAGTCAAAAGAATAATTTATAGTTGGGGCTATAAATAAAAACATATTGACAGGGGAAACGGCAAACATTTTGAACACTGCAATTCAATGGCAAAGTTCCTCTACTCTCTCATTGATTTCATTCACCATAAAAATATTATGTTAATTTATTTTTATTTTTATGTAAGGTGTCACTTTATAATCATGAATTTTAATTCTTTCTTTTTAGGTAAAAACTTTAACATACATCCATCTCCAATCCCAGATCAAGATTCTGCGTTCAATTCACTAACAGGTATGGGTATATCTGGAAGTACATTTCTTCTCTATATTTTCATTATTCAGCTTCATCAATCGATAATTTTTTCCGCAATCTGTATATTACTCCTCAAAATATTTGTAAGTTTGTCATCTTCTATGCTTTCTACAATTATTCAAATTTTCTTCCTGATCTACATCTCTAATACTACTACTTCCTTGCTTTTGTTCTCCAAATTCATCTTTTTTCATCTCTATTTTTATTTTGGTCTCTGTTTATTCTCCACTCTTTTTCCTTTTAATGGGCATGATTTACTACTCAAATATTGTTAGAAGACTCATTTCAAGTGTTTGACTTTTTATATGATATAGGTATTTTGCCCTCCTAGAGCAACCGAAAGATGAAGCTACAATACTTTACTATTGCCACCTTTTAGAGTAATAATTAAGGAGACAATATCAACGGTCATTCATAACAACGTAGAATCAATAGGTTAAAGAAGAAAACTAATTTATGAACAAAGATTGAATGAGAAGGCAAAAAAGAAACTAGAAAAGAAAATCACCTCATACTAGAAATCATTATTAATATAATCTGCCACAAAATTCAAAAGCACAAAAATTGATAATCTTTATTTACATTTCCTTTTGAATAAATATCTCCATCATATCTTGTAACTGTAATTGTAAATCGGTTTTGGCATTTTTGGATGTCCTCAGCTGCAAATAGAATGATGTGAGAAATCCTACCATCATCATGATCAAAAATAACATTTTAACCAAAAAAATTAGGAGAACAACTATGATTGATAAATCTTGCCACATTACCACGGTTTACCAACCATAGTTGTCCTCCTAATTTGTTTTTTCAAATTGTCGTTTTTGATCAAGATGATGGTAGAATTTCACACATCATGCTATATGCCGTTGATGACATACCATAAATGCATGAACTATCTTGCAATTACAACTACAAGATTGATGAGGTTATCGATTCTAATGGAAATCTAAATAATAATAATTTCAATTGTAATTCTTCAAAATGTTGTGGCAGATTGTATTAATATGATTTCTTGCAAGAGACAATTCTCTTTTCTCGTTTTTTGTTTCCTTCTCATTCAGTCTTTGTTCATGACTTTTTTTTCTTCTTTAATTGATTGATTCTACTTTATTGTGAGTGCCTCTTGATATTGTTCCCTTAATTATTACTCAACTAGGTGGCGATATTCATGTCTTATAGTTTTATCTTTCAATTTATCTATAGGAAGGAAAAATACTCATGGAAACAATTAGCCTTCCATATATGATATCATTCTACTTGAGAAGTCCTATTTTGCATAGATTTTAGTTTCGTTTCAATTGCAATGATAAGAACAATAGATTGGTTATATACATAAGTGTAATTACTTTAGACATACATTTTTGTTAGATGAAGTTTAACATGTCTTATTTAAATTGAGGCTATTATTTGATTTTTAGGCTTTTTAGCTATATACTGGAATTTTAAAAGTTAGCTTTTGAACTATGATTCTAACTTTAAAGATCTATGTTAGGACATACAACTGCTACATAATAATTTCTGTTCAAATGCAGGTGGAAGTGTCAAATTCAACCTCTAAATGATTTTTTGGATTCAGATTCTAAGCCTCATTATAATAAATGTAGTTACTTCTTGCACCAACATAGGTACCAAGTTCAACTTCTCTTGTGTTACCCTGCAAATTTGTAGCTATAGCTGACTCATTCATGTGAGTTAAATTCTCTTCTTTTTCTACTTTAGGAAACTTGTCAGGTCTCTTCCTTTAATTTGAGAATACTTGAGTAACTGGAATATGTGTAATTTTAGTATCTGCCTTAATTATGTTCCTATTACCACTCTGTGGCAGAAGGTGGATTTGGAACATGAGTAATTGGAATATGTGTCGGTTGAGAAACTTTACCTGGACACACATTGGTATTCCTTGCAGATGGTTTAGGGAAATCATTACTCCAAGTAGGCCGTTGATGAGTTGGTGAGAACATTCGTGATGTCCGTGGTGGTGATGAAAACGGTATTCCAGATGCACCACCAACACGAACATCACAGATGTTCTCACCAACTCATCAACAACCTACTTGGAGTAATGATTTCCCTAAACCAACTGCAAGGAATACCAATGTGTGTCCAGTTAAAGTTTCTCAACCAACACATATTCCAATTACTCATGTTCCGAATCCACCTTTGCCACAAAGAGTGATCATAGGAACATAATTAAGGCAGCTGCCGAAATTACAAGAGAAGTAGAAAAACAAGAGAATTTAACTCACATGAATGAGTCAGCTATAGCTCCAAATTTGCAAGGTAACACAAGAGAAGTTAAACCTGGTACCTTTGTTAGTGCAAGAAGAAGTAACTACTTTTATCATAATTCAAGGAAGAGACCTAACAAGTTTTCTAAAGTAGAAAAACAAGAGAATTTAACTCACATGAATGAGTCAGCTATAGCTCCAAATTTGCAAGGTAACACAAGAGAAGTTAAACCTGGTACCTTTGTTAGTGCAAGAAGAAGTAACTACTTTTATCATAATAAGGCTCAGAATCTGAATCCAATAAGTCATCTAGAACTTGATTCTATGCCCACTGCACAACACATGAATGTTAATTTTTGAGTTTTGTTTTTAAATTTTACTGTTATGCTTAATTGTGTTGCATCTTTTCGTTTTTAGATTTTTATATGATCTTTCATTTAAGATTTAGTATAGGATCCAAGTTGTGACATATTTGTGGCTTCTGTTTAGTTAGAAAATTAAACTATAATTAGTTGTTTGTGTTAGAAAATATTTCCATAAAACATAATAGAATTTGACATTTAAATATTAGATTTTTATGATTCAATGTTATTGAATTTATTAATTAATTTATTTATTTCAACAAGTAACACTAAATAGTAAAATAGTTATTATTTTATTCTTGTATTTTTTCATGGTAGTACCTTTCTTTATTGAAATGTACATTTTTTAGTGTTGTTGCCTTTACTGCCCTGAATCTAGTCAAAATAATAAATTTAAAGATACATCCTTTTTCGTGGCTTTGCCTTTACTCAACTTTGTTGTTTCCGAATTTCAAAATTTATTATTCAGTGTTTAACCCTAAATAATGAAAGCTGAGTGAGATTTGGTCGGTGTTGATGGAATCTATATTGCGCTGGGATATGCTATCTAGTACAAAATGTTGTCAAATAATATTATAGCGTAGAAAACTTTGTTAATTGTAGTACATATATGTCTCTTTTTTAACCGTTGTTTAGGGAGAAGATATCATGCAAACGGATTAGCAATGAGCCGTCCAAATAGAATGTTTGTTTCTGAAAATTGGTGTTGTACTTTGGGGGAGCATCCCTTTGGGTGTTGCCCAGAGATATATGTGTTCGATCATTGCCCTTAGGTTCTAAAATTGGAGGTTGGGATTAGGGGCTAAAGCCATTTAGGTTCACTAATCAATGGCTAAAAAATTGTTCCCTTATGCAAGGTTTAGATCACGTCTGGAGAGGGCACAATGTGCATGGGAATGGGTTTTGTATTGAAGGAAAAATTAAAGTGGGTGAAGGTGAGAGCGAAGGAATAAACTAAGGAGGAGTATGGAGGGTTATAGGAGAGATAGGTGGTTTTGGTATTTGAGATATGTGAGTTGGACGTTAGATGCGAGAATCCAAGAGATTGATTTTTTGTAGCAAGAATTCACTGAGGTGAGTGGTGAATTGCTTATTTGAATAGAAAGCTTAAATCCAAGAGATTTATTTTTTGCATTTGACAAGGAGAAGTTGGTTAATTTGGTTCGATTTTATCCATCTGAATTTTCTTCTTTGGAACTTATAGGAATAAACAATCAACTTGAAAATTATATCATGGATGTTCGGTTCATGTGAACAATTTTATAATTTAGATGGGATTAGCGGTCTTTCAAGAATGATGGTGGAAACTAGAAAACATATTGCTTATCCAATGTACTTACTTTTGAAATTATCATTACTTTTACCTGTGGCTAACGCAACTATTGAATGAAGTTTCTCAGCTATAAATTTTGTGAAGAATCAAATCCGCAACCGTATGGGAGATGAGTTTCTGAATGATTGTTTGGTAACATACATTGAGAGTGATATATTTGATAGTATTGAAAATTAAAAAATCTTACAACACTTTCAAAATATGACATCACGAAAAGGGCAATTGTAATTCTTCGTTTCTTTAGTTTTTTGATATACAATCATATACTTTTTGTAATCTTCACTTGCTTAATGGTAATGACTTCATCATTATAATGGTTATGGTTTTATATATTTTTGTATAAATGTTTATGATAAACGAACTTGACCCCACTTTCTGAAATTTCTAGATCCAATCCTGCGTGTTGACACTAATCTGAAAAAGTACTATTACTCTAGTCGTGAGAAAAACTACAATAGCGATGCAACACAACAAAATTATGTAAATTTGATCACAAAGTATGCATGCAGTTCTGATTAAGGGGCAAGTTACAAAATTATGTAAATTTGATCACAAAGTATGCATGCAGTTCTGATTAAGGGGCAAGTTACAAATGGATCTAAAATTGTTGGGTAACATTTGTAGTCCCCCTATTTGCATGCAGTCAAGATAATTATGTAAAATTTTGTTTATAGTACTCATTTTGTAGAACCTATTTTCAAACTCTTGACGTCTCTTTTAGGTTTATTTGGAAACATTTGTAGCACCTTTCTTCTTTATGTTGTGAACCCCATATCCGAACCAATATTTCTCACCTCGGAAATACAAGATGATGGGCATCCAACATATTATCCTCCAAAACATAATAAATTATTGAAGAGGACAATATGAGTGGCCATTAACAAAGAATAACCATAGCCAATGTCGCAAACTCTTCAGAAGATCAATACAACTCAACATATAGGCTACAAGGTAAGCTGATATAGAAGGAACGGATTACAACGCATACAACATGAGTATTGATTTATATACTGAAGCACATCTATCGCAACAATAGGCGTTAAAAACAACGAAAACCTCTTGGTGAATCCTCGAAAGATGTTAAAACAATGAAAATATCATGATTAGTGATCGAGAGTGACAAAACGTGTTTCTTTCTTATTGGTTTTCATACCTAACATGAGAAAACTTTGATTTCAACCCATGACACATTTTGCTTATTTTTCATTTCATCCTTCAATTAATGTTAGCGAAAAATAAGAAATTGTCATGTCAAAAAAATTTATGTGAAAGAAGCTGCGTCGCAAGATTCCCTACCACTTCAGCACCTCTTGTCTCACTAGACTCTGAGCTACTGGAGGACCAGAATATAAAGAATCAAAGATTACAATGATGGAATCGGGGTTTTCTTACGGGAGCTATTTTCAGACCTCTCTCAACTAACAAGAGCTTTTTTTTTTTTCTTTTGACAAATCAACTAACAAGAGCTATTTGTGGTATTTTTTTTATAAATACTTTAATAATAGCGTAAAAGGAGTCCATTTTCAAATATATAATAGTTTAAATGATGGATATAATTGGAAGTAAACAGTCGTTCTAAAATCATGTATCTCGTTTCTATATAAGTGTGCGTATCTACGCACACAAACACACAATATAAATTATAAAAAAGTGACATGAATTTTATAAAAACTTTAAAATCATTATTTATAATTTATTTATTTTTGACAAATTTTATCTAATTGACTGTATATATATATATATATATATATATATATATATATATATATATATATATAATATTCATTTGATATTTATTATAAGAATACTTGAACAAAAATATAAATTAGGAAATAACTTTTTGGTCTTTTGTTATTTATTAAAAGAATACATGGTCAATTTTTTTTTTTTACGGAATATATGGTCAAAAATAAAAAGCAGGAAATAGTGAAAATATTATATTACTTTTATTCAAAAAATTATATCACCTATTTAAATAATAAATGAATTTAACGCTTGTTTTAAAATTTAAACAATATTTATTAAAAGAATACTTGGTCAAAAATAACAATTGGAAATAATTTTGTATTCTTTTATTATTTATAAAAAAAAAATACACGGGCTTTACTCAACAAAAAAAAAAATATACGGTCAAAAATAATTATCAAGAAATAGTGAGAATATTATATTATTTATTGGGAGAAGGCTTAAGAGTGCCCTTGGGGTATTGATTAAAGTACTAAAATAAGTAACTTTACAACAAAAAAGTTATGTAATTATTACTAAGACAAAAGTAAAAACTTGCATTTCTAAAACATAATATCTACTTATAGATTCTTTAACTACACTTGGGACATCAGTTAACAAATCCATATATATTTAAAGGGGAATGTTAACCAGTGCCCCAAGGGCATTGTTTAAACATTCAAAACAAGTAACTTTTTATAAAAAAGTTGTGTAATCATTATTTGAACCTCTTGTATTTTCAATAGGAAATTTCTATTTGTAGATTTCTTAACCATTGTCCTGAGGGCACTGGTTAGCAAGCCCATATTTAAATAAGAAATGAAATAAATGCTTCGTCAAACTTTTTTGTTGAAAGATGTTTTGTCAAATTTATTTTAAAACTTTAAATACACTCATTCACCAAATTCTAAATAGGTGAAAAGCAAACACAAAAAGAAATATTAGGGGGGTGTATTGGATTAAGATTCTAAGAAATTTTAAAAGACTTTTTTATCTTGAAAAAGTTTTGTGGTATTCAATCAAGACTCTTTGCAACTTAAAAAAAGTCTTGTGGTATTCAATCAAGATTCTTTGTCATTTAAAAAAAGTCTTGTCGTATTCAATCAAGACTCTTCATCACTTAAAAAAAGTCTTGTGGTATTCAAAATCATTCAAATTTCGAAGGATTGTTTAATAAATTGGATTTTGATGGATTTTGTGAGATTTTTTAGTGCAATTTTATCATGAAAAATTCTTTCATGAAAACATGAGATTTCTTAGGATTGTTGTTTTTCATGTTAAGATTTTACTATCTCTCTCCTCCCTTCTCTCTCTTCCTCTCTCTCCCTCCCTTCTCTCTCTCTCCCTTCTCTCTCTCTCTCTCTCTCTTTTCCTTCCTCTCTCT
>Ga0315915_1010263_pt1 | contig 10438 bp, 6 predicted proteins | sample MpolbnodulesMG_FD_207738 | JGI IMG/M metagenome (GOLD analysis project Ga0315915, IMG submission 207738) | Medicago polymorpha root nodule microbial communities from Los Angeles, California, United States - branched nodules | ecosystem: Host-associated > Plants > Roots > Nodule | place: USA... | reverse complement strand
GTCAAGAAAACCACACAAGTGAGAATAGTACATCATCTTCCAAATTATTATTATTATTATTTTGGCTTTCGCACCGGTTTCTGATCCACCAAAGGTGGGCGACTAATCTGGCTTGTGCATAGAAGCATGCGCACTGGCCAAGCGTTGTTCCCCCTGGGAATCGAACCCGGTATTTCCCGGGTACGTTTTTGGAAGGAGCTCCTTGCCACTAGAGCCCAAACAACTTGGTTTCATCTTCCAAAATTTTAAGGCATAAGGACATGAGTTTTTCACTTAATTCTGGTTCCACTTCCACTATTTTATCCAAACTTGAGCTTTAAGTGACATTGATAAATCGCAATATTTTCCATCTTGATTATAACAGAATTCTAGCCCGTGCTTGGCACGGGTGTCCAAACTAGTATCAGTAAATACTAATGTTTTTTAGCATTAAGTGAAGTGTGAACATCGTTCTTCACAAAAGTTACCCATTTTCCATTCTCATGTGCATTACTTGGTTTAACTTTTGTCATTTTCTTTTGCTGGATTATTTTTTGGGGAGATTTTCTTTTTCATTCTCAGAATTTCTCGTGCGCCTTACAATATTTCAAATTTTATAATCTAAACAGTGTAAAAAAAATGTTAAAAACATCTTCTATCCTTCAACATTTCACATTTTATAATTTAAACCAGATGAGAAGGATGATGAAAAAATCTATATTTTTTGGAGTTATACAATCCAATTTTGTTTTGGACTTGCAGCGTGTGCTAGTTGAGTCTAGGCTGCAAAATTGTTTTTGGTATTGAGACATTTCTTCCGGGTTTTTTTTTACTTGTGCATTGTGCTGCAAACACATGCTAAGAATTCTCTTACTATGAGTTTGTAGGGACTATTAAAATATAGATGTTAAAATAGTAACTTAAAACCTGGTTAGTCAGAGTTTGTTATTAGACAATTGATAGTTAATTTCTCACAAACTCTATAGAGTTTAATGCACTCGTTTATCATCTTTTATCGGTATAAAATATTCTAAGTTTTTGTTTCCTTCTATCAAAGACTCGTACTTATTTCTCAGACGAGATTCAACATCTCTGACATCTGGTTTCTAATAGAACATAAATTAATATGGTTAATTAAGTTTTTAGTCCCTATAAATATTTACAGTTTTGTTTTTAGTCCCTACAAAATAAAATCACACTTTTTAGTTCCTGTGACATTTTCCTTAAGCCTTTTAGGGACGAAAACTGTTGCTGGAAATTTTTTACAGGGACTAAAAGTGCTGATGGAAAAATTTATAGGGACTAAAAATGCTGATGGAAAATTTTATAGGGACTAAAAAGTATGATTTTATTTTGTAGGGACTAAAAACAAAACTGTAAATATTTATAGGGACCAAAAACTTAATTAACCCAAATTAATAACATAATGACTTTGTGTATTGTTATTGGATTTCAAAATCCTTCAAAAAGATCATCGCAAACCGTTATAACAGTATATGTGTGTGATTTGATTATTGAATAATTAACGTAGTGTTTTTATATAATAATTTAGATCGCAACAAACTCCCAGTTGATATAATCTAAGAACATTGTTTTCTTAGTTTAAAATAATGGCTTAAAAATAGGTCTTTCGTGCCTGCAATATAGATCATTTGAATTTTCGTCTCTGAAGTTACTAATCCTTTTAATCTGCCATTGCAAAATTTAATCATTTGACTTTTGGTCATAATTAGGTTTTTTGTTGAGATGGACTGTCATTAGCGTCGTGGTGCCCATGTGGCAAGTGATGATTGGGCGAAGTAGTTGGCTTAAATAAATCTTTCGTCCCTGCATATATAAGCCATTTGAATTTCCGTCCTTGAAATTACTAATCAGATGTAATTAGGACTATTTTTCAAATGATTTATATTGGCAATGACAAAATGAAGGATTAGTAATTTCAGGAACGAAAATTCAAATGACTTATATTTACAGGGATGAAAGACATATTTAAGCCTAAAATAATTAAATTTTTAATTTGATTTGTCTAGAGATGTGATGTGGATACATATACAAAGTTCTATGTACACCATTCCTTTCGTCATGCTTTACAATCACTAGTTGTCTTGCTAAGCAAGCAGTGGCTTTATTAGATGGGATGATCCGAGCACCAAACATGGTGTGCATGATTTGATTAAATTACTTTACTTTATCCAAAGTGATAAGGTTGGTCTACAATTGCAATTAGCAAATAGCTTAGTGCAAGAACAGCAATCACTCACGTTGACCCAATTTTCTCCGATCATATTCATTTCATCTCGTCCTAGCTATTAATATTATTTCTAACCATTTTATTAATTTAATAATTAAATTCCTTAGTTTTGAATATCTGTCGGCCAATATGGCAAAGTCCACCTAAATCAAATTCTTTTTATAGGCTGAAGGGGATATTTTAGGGGCTTGTAAGTTGTAACTGCTCTCTTTCTAGGTATATAGTCATATATGATTTTAGAAGTAATTATAACTAAATAATTATTTTTAATTATCTGCCGATTTCGATTAATTGACGACATAGATTTTTTTTACAGTTAACACTATTTTCTCTCAAAATATATAAGTTATAATTTTCTTCTTCTTTTATATCAAGAATTTCGCTCTTTTTTATTATATATTTTTTTTAAGGATTTATTATATGTTTTTTTAACATGCCAAATTCATTACTCTATTTGTTCAATTCTTACAATTTTATAACATTAATAAAGAATAATTTTATAATATAAATAATAACTTCAATAAAATATAATATGTGCGTCACTTGCTAAAGTGTGTATGTTTTTTTTAAGCTATTTAAAAAATATATATATCTAAGCAATCAACTCAATGAAATATATATCCCTGAAAAAACTTATCTTTTGCCAAGTTCATCAAAAAGAAGAAGAAGAAAGCAATGAAATGTCCTGAAATAAATTTGGTAAATAAGGAGGCACGTACTTGATCTATCTATATGAAATAAATCTCAAATAAAAAGGAAGCATGACATGAGTGTGGATAAGTATATGAATGAATGATGATGATGATCAATATTATTATTAAGGTAAACGGATTCTATCCAGGCTAGGTTCTTGCCACGTCATTCCCAACGTGTCAAACCACCCTTCTCTCTCTCTCCTCTATCTACCTCACCTCATTTCTCTTATTATTCTTTTTTCTTTTCTTTTCTTTCACCAACAACACACTTCATTTATTTCTTTCCCTCATCCTTTAAACGATTATAGATGAACAACAACAACACACACAGAATTAAAGGAATCTAATTCATACATAGTTGAGTTAAATTAGTTAGTTATATTGTTCCTGTTTCTGTTTGGTTCTGAAGATTGATTGATGACAAACACCCCTTTTACTTTGAAACCTAAGACAAAGCGAAGAAGAACAGGACAAGGGTAATAACCAAATCATTCATTCATTACCTTCTTCTCTTTCTTTTTTTTTTTTTGGTGAAAAAATGGAAGTTTTTGTGGGTCCCACTTTCACCATTGACGTTCCTTCATCTCCGCCACCTTCCAACCAGTCCGACGGTCGCCACCTCTTCTTGGGACCACCAAAGTTTTTCACCGGCGGTTCATCGGAGCCGGAGAGTTCATCGTCGATCGGAACTCCTGATGACAGTGACAACGATGAGGAAGTGCAGAGCAAGTTGAACTTGAAAGGAAGAAATGGGTTGGGTTCGTTGGATTCTTTAGAAGACTCTCTTCCCATCAAGTTTGTTCCTTTCTCTCTCCTTCTTTTCTTTTCATGTTGGTCCAAGTGTTTAATTTTGTTTTAGTTTCCAACTTTGATTTGATTTGATTTTGGATTAGGAGGGGATTATCGAGTCATTTTGAAGGAAAATCAAAGTCATTCACAGATCTATCACAAGTAAGCAATTTGAATGAATTGCAAAAGCAGGAGAGTCCTTTCAACAAGAGAAGAAGGGTTCTAATTGCATCCAAATTTTCAAGAAAATCAGCTTTCTATTCTTGGTCAAATCCTCAATCCATGCCACTTTTGCCTGTGAATGAGGATCATGATGATTATGATGATGATTATGAAGATGAGGAAAAGGCTAGAAAAATGCCATCTGGTTCATCATCTTCATCTTCCTCTAATTCCTTGGCTGAGGATAAGAAACAAGAAGATCAGGTTCAAATTGGTCGTGGTAGAATGCATGAATCCTATGCTGCTGAAATGAGACTTAGACTTAGAAGCTTCAAGTCAAGGAGTTATTCTCTTGCGGATCTACAAGAACATGATGATGAGGAAGATGATGATTAACAAATTAACATTAACATAGACTTTTTCTTTTATTCTTTTGTTGTTGAAATAAAATTTATAGTATTCACTACTAAGTTACTACTGAATTGAATAATTAACAACTTGCATCTTTCTTTTTACTTTTTGGCTAAGACTTACAAATGAAATTTGCTAGTAAGGAAGTATATTCCCTGCATATCTTGTTGTGGGTCTACCAAAGTAATGAAAGCTTCATAAAATCGACATTTTTTTTTTGTTTCTTTTTTTGATGATATTTGTTTCTTTGTTTTCCACAAAGTGGATATTGTTATTGGAATTACATTAAATACCAAGGAAATATAAACAACAAAAATTTGTTTCTGTCGACACAAAGTGTGATGAGATAGGTGGCCAGTGATTATGGTCCCCAAACATTTTCCTAGCAGTATCTTGAACAAATCTTATCCTATCCTTTGTTTAGACTATTGATACAGATGCTTGAAAAAGGAAGACTTTATTAAATTTACGTCTTTATTAAGTTACTATTATGATATAGCAAGTTGTGGTCCCGTTTGTCTGTACTCAAAATTGAAGTTGAATTAGAATAGGATTTGAAGTGTATTATAGTGTTAATCTAATTTGGTAGGCATTTGCTATTTGGGTTTCTTAGAAGTTGGTTGGTATTAAGCTATAATAACTTGACTATTTGCCTTAACGGATAACATGGGTCATGCTGATCTTTCAACCTATCTATCCTATATAAGAGATCTCTTGTAAGATCCATTTGTATTCTTCTATTAGATGTGCAGTGTGAGTGTGGAACTCTTCTCTTCTATTCTCTTTCTCTACGAGTAATACTAAAATATTTAGATAAATTAAATGGATATCTCTTATTCCTTAAAGTTAACCTGAATGCAAAATGTTGCTCTAAATTTAACCTAACTTCAATGATAAATTTTACTGTATTACCTTTATTTAATTAATCCTATTTAATTTAATCAAAATGTTATTTTCAAATTCTTTTGAAATCTCTTATCTCTTATTCCTTAAAGTTAACCCGAATTCAAAATGTTACCCTAAATTTAACCTAACTTCAATGATAAATTTTACTGTATTACCCTTATTTAATTAATCCTATTTAATTTAATCAAAATGTTATTTTCAAATACTTCTGAAATCTCTTATCTCTTATTCTTTAAAGTTAACCTGAACGCAAAATGTTGCCCTAGATTTAACCTAACTTCAATGATTAATTTTACTGTGTTACCCCTATTTAATTAACCATATTTAATTTAATCAAAATGTTGTTTTCAAATACTTCTGAAATCTCTTATCTCTCTTATTCCCTAAAGTTAACCCGAACGCAAAATGTTGCCCTAGATTTAACCTAACTTCAATGATTAATTTTACTGTGTTACCCCTATTTAATTAACCTTATTTAATTTAATCAAAATGTTGTTTTCAAATACTTCTGAAATCTCTTATCTCTCTTATTCCCTAAAGTTAACCCGAACGCAAAATGTTGCCCTACATTTAACCTAACTTCAATGATTAATTTTACTGTATTACCCCTATTTAATTAACCCTATTTAATTTAATCAAAATGTTATTGTCAAATACTTCTGAAATCTCTTATCTCTTATTCCTTAAAGTTAACTCGAACGCAAAATGTTGTCCTAGATTTAACCTAACTTCAATGATTAATTTTACTGTATTATCCCTATTTAATTAACCCTATTTAATTTAATCAAAATGTTATTTTCAAATACTTCTGAAATCTCTTATCTCTTACTCCTTAATGTTAACCCGAAAGCAAAATGTTGCCCTACATTTAACCTAACTTCAATGATTAATTTTACTGTATTATCCCTATTTAATTAACCCTATTTAATTTAATCAAAATGTTATTTTCAAATACTTCTGAAATCTCTTATCTCTACTCCTTAATGTTAACCCGAAAGCAAAATGTTGCCCTACATTTAACCTAACTTCAATGATTAATTTTACTGTATCACCCCTATTTAATTAACCCTATTTAATTTAATCAAAATGTTGTTTTCAAATACTTCTGAAATCAAAAACAACATATCACTCCTAAATCCAATCCAATCCTATTTTCGCTCCTATTTTTTTGAAATAAGAGATCGCTGCTATTTTGTTAACAGGTCGCTCCTATTTTTTTGAAAAAACATATCGCTCATATTAATCAAATCCTTGCTTAACAAATTATCCTTTATATTATGCATATATTCAAACAAATGTGATTTATGAGAATTGAACATTGGATCTCTTTCTTACACTCATTTAATGTCTCAACACTTTAGCTATTGGGTAACATTTTATGAGATAGAAAGTTTATTTAATATGTGTTGATTTATAAATAATTTATGCGAATACTAAACAGTACGTCAGACCCGTGCGACGCACGGGTCAAAAGTCTAGTATAGAATGAATTCTTTCTAGAGAAAGAAATCAGGTTTCCACGATGTGGCGAATTTGTGAATTAGTGTTTAAATTACAGAAATGACAAATAGACACAAAAACTCAAACACAAATACGACACCACTGTATTTTATACCGTATTTTTTCCTTTTTTTTTCTTTTCTTTTCCTCTTCTCTTCCCCCTTGTCTGCACTCTCTCTGTGTCTCCGACCGCCGCTCTCGCTTCCTCCCCAGACACCTTTCCTTGCAACTCGCCACTACGTCCGCCTCTAGCTGTCATGCACTCTCTCTCACTGTTCTCTGGCCACCGGCCACCGTCTCTCATCTCTGCAAATCATTCCCAATCGTCGAGGACCAACCACCTCCACCACTCTGCAACTATGGCGTTTAGACTGTTCGGATCTGAAGAGATTTGGCCGTGATTGGTGGTTGTTCTTGCAGGGAAGGAGGTTGGATGGAAACAGAAGAAGAGGACGAAGGGATGGTGGTGAGTGTTTTGGTGGGACAGATCTGATGAAGAAGAAAGAGAACACGGAGCTGAGAATAAGGTGATGGTGGCTGATGAAAACAGAGGAGGTGGTGGTGGTGGCCATTGATGAAGAGGGAGGATGCGGTGGTAGCTGTGGCCGGCAGGGACGATGGTGTTGGCGGGAGAGAAGACAGACACGCACGCACAATAGAGAAGAAGAAGAGAGGGTGCGTGGTTTTGACAAACTGCCCCTGTTTTAAGTATGAAATGTCCAAATTATTTATGGTGTCTGTATTGTGTCTAGTTATCATTTCTGTTAAATTAGGAGTGAAAAAGGCAGAAACCGTCTATATTTGTTTCATACTTCATACAATTCTTTCTCTTAAGTAGAAAACATCAAATCTTTTTTTACAAATTTATTTAGTTAAAAAGATTAGCATAGAGGCCACCAATAAAAGTACAAATTTTTTAGTTAAAGAGATTAGCATAGACGCCACCGATAAAAGGATTTGATCTCTCCTGATCTGACACACTTTTTTGACACAAGCAAAATCAAGTCATTCAATCCTTAAATATCATTAGCATGAATTCTGTTATTTGATAAAAACATTCATACAAGTGTTTGTGGATTTACATCGGAGTTCCCGCAGACATGCAAAATGAACCATACTTAAAAAAAATTTGATTTATCATTGCGCATATATCATCAACTATCTGCCGCATAATCCATCTCAAAGATCACTTGCTATTACCCTAAATAAATCACCTATGAGTGCCGTTCCCATGAGCTTAACTCACTTGGTAAGGGATAATGCATTATGTATGCGGGGGCCGGGGTTCGAACCCTGAACACCCCACTATTTCACCTTTAAGGTGAAACAAAAAAAAAAAAAATCACCTATGAGTGCCTGTAAGAGCCCCCACATTCAACTTCGATCCCCAAAACCGACGTACTTAGAAATCATATGTATTATTATTGTTTGTTAAATAGATTTAGATCTCAACACAAAAGTTAGCTTAAATAATGATGTATCAAAACACGTGTGCATCTAAGTTGCTGTATTAAGTATGTGTTTGAGGTGGCGTTGCCTTTTTCAAAATTGCATCTAGATATCTAGTTAACGTGGAAGCTTGGTTTTCCAACTTCCCATTTCCACGACAGATTTGATTAGAAACACACGTTTAGTTGATTCACTGTCCAACCAAACACGTGCTAAATGAACTTGAATCTCATGTTAAAAACTAGCTCAAAGGATGTGAGTCACAAAAATACATTTATACATCGTACAACTAATCAATATGGAGTTGTAAAAAAAATTGAAACAGATCCAATAAATGCAGACGACATGCAAATAATAGTATTCTATGTTTTTTTTCCTTCCCTTTCTTTCGGTGGAATAAATCATAAAAGGTCGCCAAAAAGAAAAAGGAGAATAGATCATAAACGAGCAAAGCAAACAAGTTCTCAAAACTAACTATTGTGAACTCAACAATGAAATGGTGGCGATTGGCGAAGTTGTTTAAGGAGGATCCAACTAAAATCTAAATGATATGTTAATGATGGAGATAACAAAATAAAGGAAGGATAAAGAGATTAAAGTTTCAATAATACGAATATCATAAGTTAGCAATTATATTAATTTTTATCCTCAGTGTAAGATCATAAAATAAAAACTTAATAAGGTTAACATGTCATACTGAAATTTCAAAAAGATCGGTCTTGATCTTAAAAATAGTTCATGACAATCGATGTGTTAGACTTGTGTCTTAATTTTTTTAGTAAACCAAACTTGGATCTTGTAAAATCTAGTTTGATCTAGTCTATTTTCATTCATAGTTTGAATCACAGCTGACAAATATGTTTATATTTAATGTGCGTCTTTCATCAAACATGATTATCTTATGTGTTAACTAGAAGTTTGTTGGAAAAGTGTTTTTTTTTTTTTGTTATACTGAATCCATTTAAGCCTCATCAATGTTGGAAGCGGGAATTACAATTCATTCTGAGTGGCATAAAAGGCTTTTCAAAGGTGGTGATTGAGTTTGATTCTCTTACTGCGACTTTGTTTTTTTTTGGATTTCTAAATTGTTGTATTTGGATTTCCAAATTCTATTATCTACTGAAGTTGTTACTAGGTTGAGTCACGACAAGGTTGCTCTCTTTAAGACGTTTCGTGGCACTGTCCAAAATTGTGCAAGATAGACTATCAACCATACCGCCTCCATGATAAAACAAGTCCAGCTACAACTGTTCGATTAACTACTGCACTGTAGAAAACCGTTCGAGAATTACATCCTCAAATATGGTACTAAGACCACTCTTTAATACTGAAACCACTTTAATATGGTACTGTTACCACTCTATTATGGTGCAGAGACCACTCAAATATGGTGTTACCACCATTCTAATTATTAACTTCTCCAACTATGATACTATGATCACTCAAATATGGTTTTACACCATTCTAACGTCTAACTTCTTAAGAATTGAAGAAGCATATATTTTAAGATCATTCATAATTTTGAAAGGACATTATACCGAAAAAGGGACTATGATCTTAAATTATTATTTATTCCGAAGGATATAAAAATATCGAAGGGACTATGAACTTAAGACCATTCTTTATTCTGAAGGGACATTAAACCGAAAAGGGACTATGGTCTTAAGAACACTCTTAATTCCGAAGGGATAGAAAAAAGGAGATGAAGAAAAGAAAGACTCGTCAACACAAGTCAAGAAAGGGAGAAGAGAGAAAGAGTTCCCGACAACTCAATGAAACTCTTTGGTGTAATTTTGGAACTAGACGAGCTCTCCTTTTATAGGGAGAGTTTGTAACTAATTTAGAGAAACTTAGGAATTAAGTAAACTTAAAAATTAAGCAACCCACAGATCAGCTCAAGTAACAAACTAATCGGATAAGTTCAAAAAGAAACAAACTCACTAACGAAGGAAAGATAGGAAATTCAGTTGGAATCTCAATCTTATCACAATAAAAATAACCTAAAATTATGGGAAATGATATCCATGAATATATAATAATAATAATTATTTTTATCATTATCAAGTATTTAAAATTAAATACCACTATTTAAACACTACTGTGTATGTTCTATTTTATGTGGGACTCGCACACTCTATTTTTTTCAATTCACACAACATTAAGGCCCCATTTGGATTGGCTTATTTTGAGCTTATGTGGGCTTATCTACTCCCATAAGCTTTTTTAAAGGTGTTTGGATAAATAAATAAAAATAGCTTATCATAGTTTCATAAGCTGCTTATGCCATATTTTAATA
>Ga0315915_1010261_pt1 | contig 10438 bp, 8 predicted proteins | sample MpolbnodulesMG_FD_207738 | JGI IMG/M metagenome (GOLD analysis project Ga0315915, IMG submission 207738) | Medicago polymorpha root nodule microbial communities from Los Angeles, California, United States - branched nodules | ecosystem: Host-associated > Plants > Roots > Nodule | place: USA... | reverse complement strand
AAGCTATTGGGACGACATTCTTGCCGTTGGTATAAGCATAGTATCCTAGACGGTAGCAGGTGGGCGTTGGTATAGGTTTTATGACCTATACCAACGGCTTTTGAGACCTTTACCAACGGTTTCTGCCATTGCTAATTGGCAAGTTTCTTGTAGTGTAGGTTATGGATACACCCCCTTGTTTCAATTTAAGTTAGAGCAAAAGAGAATATGGATGAAATTGGTGATCGGGTTAGATGAAAAGAAGAAGAAGGCGATGGTTTAAATGGATGCGATAACAGAAAGAATGGGTCGCTTAAGAAGAAGATAAGAGAGAAGAAATTTGGGTTTTTAATCTTGCATTAAAGGTATTGGCTTAATTGCAGTTTTCCCTCTATCTTTTGTCAATTGTGCGATTTTGCACCCTTTTTTTTTTCTTGAGCGATTTTGCACCCCATCTTTTGCCAATTGTGTTTTGGTTCAAAATCATCATTAAAAGAGGGGAAAGGGGGCAAAATTGCAATTAAACACAAGAAGGTCCATCTATCCAGAAAGGGGGCAAAATATAGGGTGCAAAATGGCTCAAAATAAAAGAAGGGGTGCAAAATCGCACAATTAGCGAAAGATAGGAGGAAAAGTGCAATTAAGTCACAAATGTATTTTATGTATTTCCAATTTGTATTTCAAAATTCATTAACTAGTGCAGTGACACATCACCTTTCGTTGGCCTCACTTATCAGTAAAGACGACGACAAATTTTATAGGGACTAAAAATTATGATTTCTTCATAACAACTAAAAATGAAATTGGAAATACGTATTGAGACTAAAAACTTAATATACTCTTAAATGGATGTCACACTCTCTTTTTTGATAGTTTTGTTTCAATGTGAGAACTTTTATTGGAAAAATATTAAAAGATTCAAACACAAATTTAAATAAGCCAAAATGAAATAAATATTTATGAAAATTCAACCGTTCCAAATTTTGATATATATATTTTTTTTAGTTTAAGCCTTTTTTGAGATTACTTTGGGCTAGTATGTGAGCTTCTTTTGATTTTTTTTCCACCATCCACACTTTTTGTGTGTCCTCTAAAATTTTCAAAATAGTCCCGTTCAAATAATATAATCAAAATCCCTTTTATAAGATTTCAAATTATATAATCTGAATTTTATTAAAATCTAGAATTCGAATTATAATAGATATAAAGGTCTCTCATGAAAATCTTATTATCCCCATGAAAACTGGAGGGCAATTTTGGGATAGTATGAATGATCTACATTGACCATGGTATCATAATCCACTCCCAAATGAAAACTAAGAATGAAAAGTGATGCTTGAATGAAAAGTGAAGAATGAACGAAAATGTTGAAGAATGAAAGACTATGTATAGCCACAAGACGTTCCTAGACTGTAACCATAATCAAAGGAAACATTTAAAATTTCTAAATCGACAAAAAAAAGCATTAAATACATCACAATCATCCAAACTTTGTTTGTAACGCCACAATCCACATTATGGGATGGTTAATATTATATAATATGAATTTATTCCCAGAATTTTATTGGATAATATAATCTGAAACCTTCCCAGAGTTATTAAAACTATAGTTTCATATTACTTGTTATAGTATTCTAGGGTTTTGAGTGATGTCTCTTAGTCTATGATAATTTTAGATCATGTGTAATTTGTCCCTCTAAGTTTAGAAAACCTTTTCACCTTGCACTAAAACTCCTTGCATGCATAAAACACTCCTTGGTTTGTTTATGGGTGTTACGTGCCTTTCTCAAGTCATCTAAAATAGTTTTTGTGTACTTGAATCGATTCAAAAGTCATAATTGACTGTTTGAATCGATTCATACAAAACAGAGAGTTTTAATTCATTTTTGTAGATTTGAATCGGTTCAAAAAGTCATAACTAACAGTTTGAATCGATTCACAAAAACAAGGAGTTTCAAATTAATTTGAATCGATTCACCCTTACACAGTAGGATCATGGAATCGATTCAATCTTTATAGATTTCATTCAAATCGGTTCATTCGTCATCTGAATCGATTCATCTTTCATACACTGTCCAATTTTATATCTACTTATTTGAATCAATTCAGCCTATATTTGCATCAATACATACAGTGCATTTTCGAAAATGTCAGCAATTTTTTACACTATACACTCTCACCTATAGATTCCACATAACCTCATTTAACCAATTTTATTGAATTTATTCATTACATTCCTCCCTACTTTCATTCTCTCCATAAACATTAGAAAACTCTTCATTCATGGTTCTTGGTGAGAGAATTTGGATCTAAATCTATAGTTAGAGACAAATTAAAATAAGTTAGTTTTTTAAGAAACAAAAATACGTTAGAATGGTATAAAATCATTCGTCTCATTTTGTTCCGCTTTAATCAAATATATCCGTCTACTTTTTTTTTTTGAGCAAAATATATCCGTCTACTTATAATTATCATTTCACAATATTATAAAAATATTAATTATTTTTATGTTCCGATGTACTTAAATGTTCATTAATGTGAAAGAGAGGTTGTGAAAGAGTAATGAAAGATATATACAGTTAAATAAGATGAAAAAAAATTGAGAATGTTTTTACAATTGGAAATGTGTAAGGTTGAGTTGTTTAGTGCTTTATAAATTAAGAGGATGTAAAGCTTGAAAGCATTGTGCATACAACAATGGCAGCTTCAAATTCAGTTACCTTAAAATTCTCAATATTGCTGATTATACTACTTACATTTGAGGCCACACAGACTACAGCTCGTAGAGTAACGGTTACAATTATCAACCGATTACCGGCACCATATTTCCAATTACGTTGCCAATCCAAAGATAACGATCTTAAAGTTCATAACATCCAATATGGAGGAAGTTACATATTTTCATTTCAACCATCAGTGATTATTTTAAAAACTACATTATTCTTCTGCAGCTTTAGATGGCCTAGCGACCCGCGCCGTCATTACCTTAACGTATATGATGAAGACCGAGACGGCCCCAAAAATTGTGTTTGGGAAATATATATAGATGGAGGTTGTTTGAACAAGAAGAAGAACAAGAAGAGATGTTTTCGTTGGAGAAGTATCCAGCCGAACGCATACAACACATCCAAGACTGCAAGGAGTAATAGGGTAGCCGAATGGAAACCTGCCCATATACCAATTTTCTAATTTTTTTAAGATCAATTTAAGGTTACATTTTTTCAAGTGTCTGTTTGGTTGCACGGTGGGTGCACCAAAACGCACATTCGTGCCCATTGAACGTGATTCCATCTAATAAATTATGTTTGGCTTTCAAAAAAGTAAATTGATTCTATAGTCCAAAATTGATTTGGCATGAAGCTCAAATTTGTAGCTTTTGCAGTCAACACAATCGATTCACTTTTAATTTAGAACAATTATTTTATATTATACCATTCTTTTCAATTGAGATTTCTCATGACTTGTAAATTGTCTTCTGGTATTCAAAAGTCTATAGATTTTGATGGATTCTTGGATGTAGTGGATTTTGTGAGACATTTTAGTCAAAAATATAAATACTACTTCCATCCAACAATCTCACACAAACCCTTGAGATTTTGTCATTCTCACCCAAACCCTTGTTTGCCGTCATCTCTTCCATTCCAGATTTCTTCTTCTTCTTCTTCTTCTTCTTCTTCTTCTTTCTCTTTGTTAAATTCATCAAAAGTCTATAGATATTTGTTATAATTTCTGGTTTTTTGTACCGATTTTGTTTTCTCTTTTGATATGATTTCTTGTCTTTTTCTATGCCATGTTTATTCGTTCCAATTTCTTGTTTTTTTTCCTGATTTATCTTTTTATGATTTGTTGTTTTTTTTGTCCAATTTTTCTATATGCCATGTTTTTTTTCATTTCAATTTCTTGTTTTTTTAGCCTCTTTTTCATTTTCTGATTTGTTTTAATTTTTACAGAAAATCATTGCTTTTTTTAGTCTCTTTTTAGTTTAACAAGCTTGTTTAATTTTCCAATTTTTTTTAATAGTCACTATACTTTTGACAACTAGGAAACAACAATTGTTCTTGTGAAATAAATAGTTAGTTCCTTATTTTGTCAAAAAAGAAAAAATTAGTTTGTTCCTTATATATATTAGTGATTAAATTAGAGATTCACAACAAGAAAATAAATATACAAGAAAATAACAGAGAAAAGGGTAAAGACAAAGATAGTTATGTCTCTTGGTCCACGGATAATCGTAAGTTGCTCATCCTTCTAGTGGATGCTATAAATAGGGGGTAGCGTGATGTCAATGAGTCGCCACGCAAACAAAATGTAGATCGAATTTTCCTTCCTCGACTCAATGTCAAAACTAATCACTTTGCTATTAATTTTGTACGCAATAATCATTTTTTTAACGGAAAAGCAATAATCACTTCATTGGTAAAAATTCATTGAATCATTTGAAATCCTAAAAATCAATAAAGTACATTGAAATCCATTAAAATATGTGTTATAAATCCATTAAAGTCTGTGTTATAAATCCATTGAAATCCATAGCAAAGGGGACCGCCTTGTCGATCGAATGCTTTGTTTATCTTTCTTTGGAGCTCATTTGGTGGTGACCTTATTTGGCGGTGGACGCATAGAGGTGGTCTCCGGTAAAACAAACTGACGGAATTGTTCTTTCATATGCACCTCCATGTTGTAATCGGCGTCCTTGAACTGGGCCTACAATGTGTAAAAAAAACTGTCATTTGGATTGTTGCTAAAAACTAGGCAAAAACATGCATTCTGTTATGAGCACTGATACGGTTCAGATTTTATAATCTGAAACGCATATGAACATTCCGGATTATAAAATCTGGAACTTCCCGATACACGCTTTGCATGAGTCTTAAATGTGCTTGCATGGGGCGTAAATGCTATCATTTCGGATTATATAATCTGAAATACAACTGTATTGTCTGGATTATATAATCCGAATTTGACCAGTACAAAAACCAGAAACATAAATACTGGGCAGAACCTAAAGTAACATAGTTTTTCAAAAAACTACCTGAAGAATATCCCATTATGGCAACAAAGAGATGTATGCTTTATGAACCTTCGGGTCAACCTCGTACTCGAACCTCAACCTCTTCCAGTGAGTGTGGATTTCATCCAAACGGAGGGCGGTGCCATTCTTGATCTTCAAAGCAATCGTACACGCACACGGTAATCCGTGAGTGATCAAACTCAAACAACCACATCTTGATTTATCTGTACCAATTTCAAGTGCTTTATTATACTCTGCTAAGAGATGATGCAAAGCTTCCCTTGAAATGTTTCGGATCAACCTAGACCACAACACCTTTCCTCTGAACCTATGTTCAAGCATGATAATGCTTGTTTGAAACGAAGCATGTATTGCGATATGTTGCAACTCTAGCATGTGATGAACGAATTTCCAGTTTGTACTTAAATCACCTATACTACTACTCAGATATTTTTAATCGAGCGTGTGCAGATTCATCTGTGTTTGTTGTAGTATTCCCCATATGAATGAATTTCCAGTTTGTACTTAAATTCCCATATCAAATATAGGCTTCCTCCGTTTCGGAATCCACAATATCCATCCATGCAGCCATCACAGTCTTCACCACCGAACCAGGCTTGATCTCTTTCCCATCCTTGCCTTTGAGATCCTTCACTTTGCAATCCGTTTTACACTTTGCTCTCACATTTTGTCCAATGTGATATGAGCACAAAATAGTAGTAGTATCATGGAAAAGGGTTTCCACAACATTTATCAAAGCATTGTCTCGATCAGTGACAACTACTTTGGGATAGAGATCTTTGGAATGCAACAGCTCATGACACCTCTCAAGAGCCAAAGTAAGGTTGTCTTGCTTCTCAGACATCATATAAGCAAAACCAAAAGAGAACGTTTTCTCGGTAGAGGTGTTACCGACAAATTCAAGCAATAGAAGACGATACTTGTTGGTCTTATAGGTGGAATCCAACACAATCACCGTGGAGAACGTGTTAAACAACTTGATAGAATTTGGATGTGCCCAAAAAACAACACTGACATCATCAGAATCATGGTACTTCCTACAATGATACACGTAATCATTATCAACCAAAGACTTCAAGAGATGTTGCATGTCTGTCCTCGTACCCCTAATGGACCGCCTATATATGTGACATGCATTATAAACGTGTTTGATAGTATTTGAAGTGGTATGGTTCCTCTTTCGTAAGATGGTAAGCATTTGCCTCGGAGGAACATTTGAATCCACCATCTCATGAAGGTGCACACGTTCATTTGGGGTTAGAGGACCGGTGGTTTTATGATCTTTCAACACATCTTTCATGTCATGGTTGTGTCTACCATCACCTACTTTGAGGCTCCAATCATCAGCAATCAAAAAATAACCTCTCATCAGAAACGGACACTCGCAGTTAACCGAACCAGCTATCTCGCGCTGAGTCTTTCTCTTGTACTCGGTGCATAAACCTCCCCTTTCACATTTCAAACTAACAAATGCGCTTCTTCCTTTGCCCCCATTATCGAATTTACCAATAACAGTGGAAAAATCGAGCTTCCTTGCTTTCTCTCGAACCCACTCTAAAAAATCATTCCGTGTTGCAAACTTTTGTGTAGTGGTAAAATGTTCTCGCTGATCAATACAAACAACAACATCCAGAGGTACAACAGGAGGAATAAGAGAAGGAGCATCCTCTACTTTAGCATCACCTAAAGAAGTTTCAATTTTTGGTGGTGGTGGTGGAGGATTCTCGAATTTGGCATTTCCAGAATCATGCACATCTTCAAGTAAAAGAACCGGCAACACAATAGGAGGTTCAATCTCAGGTAGATTATCATTTGGTGCATCAACAGGAACAACCATAACTGAAAACAGTGCAAAACAGACTCAGAAAATGATCACAGTTTATCTACTGGTGTTGTTCGGATTACAAAATCCGAAATGCATGAATGCAGTCTGAATTTTATTTTTCGTATTGCTCCAATACAGATCATATGACGTGATAAAAAGGAAAGCGCCTATAAATCGAATGAGGGACGATTTATATACACATTACCTTTGCATTCAGATGAAAATGATGATGTTAACCTCCCTTGATGGCCATATTGCTGCTCCAAATCATATTTTCGCCCAAAATGGCGTGTTTCTAAGGGTGTTGGAAGTGTTTGTGATAAAGGTGGTGAGCTTCAGCTAGGTTATGGGGAATTATATATAACCTAGTCGTTCGGATTTCTTTTTCCGGAAAATAACGACAATTTTTCTCGCTCAGTTCATATATAGGGTGTTCGGATTTCATACTCCGGGAAGCATATATCTTGTCCGGATTATGATTTCCGAATCGTCTTGCCCCCTGATCAAGTTCAAGTTTCAGTAAAGACATGGTGCAACGTGATTTTTGATCATTTCAGATTATATAATCCAAACTGTGTCCGGATTATATAATCCGAACAAAGGGTATTTTGGTCAAAAACACAGGGCGCACGAGAAGGCAGCAGGGTGAGATAAGTAATAGTCATTTTCTTATCGTAATGGTTATTGGCCTAAGTTTTGACTATGGGTCCATGGATTTTGTCTTGGGCATCTAGGTTTCCATTGAAGAGGGGTTTAAACGTTTCTCTTTAGGCCCTGATCTCTAGAAAATTGTTGTTCACACTTTAAAGAAGGCTAAAAAACACCTATAAAAGACGTAAATGCCCTTCGGTGTTAACTGTCGCTGAATGGTTTTTCATCGACAGTTGGTTGCTGCTGGTTTTGTAATTCCTCGGCAATTAACTACTGATGCGCCCTGATGCCTCTACATTGACAGAAGCTTCATTTTCCGAACCTGTTATGTGTTTAAAACACATAACACAACCTGTTGAAATGTTTTTTTTTGCACATAATTAAGCCTAAACACACAATGTTTCAAATCACAAAACAAATTGACGCAAATTCACAACTTAATTTAACCAACATTTTAACCATTTAAAGAAACTAAGATATCCCAACGAAAACTAATGTCATCAAAATACAAACATACGAACCAATGTCATCAAAATATGAAAACTAAAAAACAAGTCCTAAACATCAACTACAACTAATCCTGGTCCTCGTCCTGCTCATGTTGTTGTTGCTGCCTCCAACGCCTCCTGATCAATACCGGTGCTATCTGCTCCCTAACATGGTGCAAGGCCGCATACAACTACTCATTCCTCACCGCCTCTTGACCCAAGTCCTCATCAACATAGGACACAACGCCACTAACCATATCATAGGTATCAAGTGAGCCTCTCGCCAGGTGCTGCTCCCATTGGTATGCAATGATATGCTCGTCACTTGCTGGCCTCCGAGGAGATCCTGGAATAGGTTGCAAAATCTAAGGGTGAGACACCCGCCCGTACCGTAGCATATATCCGTCCTCCATCCACCACGGTGTTTCTCCTGCCAGATTACCCCAACTGTCTTGCTTAATGGTTTGAAGACGAAAGTCGATGAAAACCTGCACAATAAGAGAATTCTGCATTTGAACAACATCTGTCGGAGGTATAGGGATGTCATGCACGTATTCGTACTGCCATTTAACTCTCTCAGGCAAGTGATGATACACCTTCTCAATACTGCTCATGATCCAGCCTGAATACCAAAATATCTCCTCAAAATCCTGGATATCCCTGTGTTCTTTGTACGACATAACAATATAAATTCAAATTTAAATTGGCGCGCACGCGTAATTTAAATTTAAATTGGCATGCACGCTGTAACGCCCTATTTTTATTAAAATGATAAAACACGCGTATAAATCATATATTCAAGGAATAGACGCAAAGTCGTCAACAAAAAATCCAACAACATGCATTTATAAAAATTCTCAACAGTCGCAGCGGATACAATTCATATGTCTCTAAAATATACATGTCATAATATCAACATACATCCATAAGTAAGAACTCCAAAACACGACAAATGGGCAAAATCTCAATAACATAAAAAAATCCAGAATATCATAAAACCGACACCTAATCGGAGCATAATCTAAGACTCTAAAGAAACGATAACGGAGATTAGCTCCCGCTATCCAAGCAATCACCAAGCAACTCACCAAAAGCAAACAAGTCTTGCACTTCGTCTACCCATTCATAGAAAAAGGTAGGCGGTCAAAACCACTGCGGGTAAGCTTCACATCAATCATAATCAACATATGAAAACATAGGCATTCAAGGATTCATACATATCACATATAAATATCCACCCTTCATAGAATACTAACATCACATGATTATTATCCCCCATTCTTTACACCTCAAGCTATCACATTACTAACATAGCATAGCAAGCATATTCAATCTCTAATCAAGTCATCGATATAAGCTCATCATTTATCAACATCAATAAATGAAAGGATTACTCACTTTCTTCCTCATTTAGCATACTTAACTCAACAAGTACAATTCATCATTTCAAAGTTATAAGCAAGCAATCATCATTATCAAAGGAATCACCACATCATATGTATATACTTATACAATTCTCACCTCATTACTATTACCAAAATAATTATCATCAAATAGATTCACCAAGTGTATAAGCACAAGCAAGTAAGGCATGCAATTAGAGCATAGTTTAATTATTCACAACCATCAACAAAATCCACCCATGTACATATACACCATTCCACACAATCACAACATTCGCCAAATTTCACCAATGCACAAATTCAACAAGTCACATATTCAATTATGACACGACTCATCAACTATTCAAATGCATGCTATGTTCTAGACTCTGCTAGATGCATTTGGTACCAAATCACCTCAAGGTCGTCACCCATGATGCAACAAAAACATCATATGTAAGATTTCACACCTGTCTTACATTATCACCGAAGTAAAAGAGTAACCCTCTTTTACAACATCAAGACTCATCATGACTATGATGCATGGACATACAAGCAAAGACTCGACAATGCAAAATCACTTCATAAATATTAATCAACAATATAAAGGATAACCTTCATTTATATTGATCACCTCAACAACAATTGCATTATCAAGTATTTACGTCCACATAATCAATCAAGTCATAATTCAATTAAGAGTCATCACCACATTGTCATCATAATTATCAACAATCATCAACATCAATTGATATATATATTAATCAACATCAACTATATAATATAGCTCAACAACTTCATACACTTTCTCACAATCCAAGTAAAGGAGAAAATACAACATATTATGATAAACATAATATTCAACACTTAATAACCATTCGCACATCTTCATATAATCATATCAAACTATCCACAAAAGATTTGCCAAGTATTTGGTCTTAAAGATTATTTTCGACAAAGTTCGCCTCTCATTTTACAACTTTAAAATAATTGAGACAATTGAACCAAAACCAAGTAAATAAACTCTAGGGCCTCGACTATGTATACACTTAGATCACATATGAGTGTATTTAAATATACA
>Ga0315915_1010260_pt1 | contig 10438 bp, 6 predicted proteins | sample MpolbnodulesMG_FD_207738 | JGI IMG/M metagenome (GOLD analysis project Ga0315915, IMG submission 207738) | Medicago polymorpha root nodule microbial communities from Los Angeles, California, United States - branched nodules | ecosystem: Host-associated > Plants > Roots > Nodule | place: USA... | reverse complement strand
TTCAGATGCTTTAAGCTTCAAATAAATTCCTTTGCTCTTGAACTTGTTCAATCAGAATCTTTAAAAATAGTACTCTGAATATGGATCCTGCACACTTGAACAAATTGTTTAGCATATCCAATTGATTATTTTTAATACCTTGTTATTGTCAAAACTCAATAGGTGACTTGTGAAACACCCTTGTTCCAACATTAACAACCACATATTTGTTCTTGTCTGAGCGGCCACCACCGGAGGCTCCACTACCATGAAGGCTATTGTACCGCCAGGTCTAGATCTGTGTCGCCCTCCACCAAAGCCTCCATGGTTGATTTGCAGTTTGATTTACTTTGTGTTGTTCGATTTATGCTTTAGTGTTTGTGTGTTTGTTGGTGACTTTGTGTTTTACGTGTGTTGTATTGTGTTTTGGATCTTGTATTCAAGTTTAGTTTGTATTAAGTGTGTATGTCAACTGAGTTTTGATGTTTGGAATCACATAAAGTGTGCAGTTCTTTATGTGGCTGCTCCGAACATCATTTCATTTGCCTTTTATCAACTGCTTCTTATCCGATGCGACATAGTGAACAAGATCGAGACCAATTATAGTCAAAATATGCGTGATGAAGCCCAAAAAATGATCTGTATGTAACTGGATAGAAAGAAAGATTGTGGATTCTCACATTTACTTTCTCAATATTAGTGGATGGACAATGTTAATGCATCGGTTATTTGGATATAGTAGTTGGTTTAAGTCCTCACATTTCTTTGCAAACTTTATGTGTAATTTACATTATGATTTAGCAGACTACTTCTCTAGAGTTTACTCTTTAAAACTGTTTGGGATTGCCCCTTCAATGTTAACATTAGCTCATTGTAATGTTTTGTGTCTTATGGAATGATGAAGCTATGTTTTACCGTTAAAAAAAAAAAGATTTACATATGTTGAGAAAGTACCATCCGCATAAACCCGAGTTCGATTTATGATCGATGCAAATGAAAAAATATTTGTTGGAAAGGTCAATTCCTTAGATTTATTTCAATAAATTTTGAGATATTAATTCAATCATTTGCGTGTGAGGATATCTTAATTTAAAGAAAAATTTAAATTGATTTTTTTGTTTGGTAACAAAATATAAATTAATTTAATTTCATGTGAAACTCATACTTAACACATGTTGGATTGACATTGTATATTATACATGTAATAGATAAATACATTTACCCCCTTTTTGTGTTAGCAATGCCTAATATTCTAATCCTTTAAAAAAAATGCCTAATATTCTAATGTTGAGTAGACAAACACATGAGACATATATGTTGACATGGTGTCTTGCGTAAAAAAATTCACATATATATACGTGCAAAGCACGTAAATATTATATTTTTTATTTGACTCAAATTATATTTTTTAGAGGATTATTTGACTCAATAGTGTACGTACACAATTTAGTCTTTCATATATGTAACTGAAGGGAAACTGCGAAAGTACTATAGGGCCATGCACTCGTTAGAATGTTAATATTCACATACGTTAGCATGATGGTGATTCCATTACATGGATTCAATATTTTGAACAGGAATGGGGTCAAGATTATGACATATGCAAATATGTTAAGGCTAAAGTGGACCCGAAATGTTAATGTTTCCCCGTATCTAGCACCTTCTTTTCTAGTTCGTTAATTTGTATAAATATATACATATACTAAAATCTTCATTCAAAACGCTTAACACAAATTTTTTGCAACATGCTTTCATTACAATCTTCATCACTTTTTAACTGTTTACCTTCATCTAATTATTCTTCTTCTTCTCATCTATCTTTGAATAGAATCAAATGCGGTATCAATTTCCCAAAACTACCAGGAGTTTCTTTATTTTCTGTTCCAAAAGCATACAAGACAAGTGTGGTAATTAAGGAAAATAAACCAACAATATTACAAAAGATTATTGAAACCATAAATAAACTACATGAAAATGATCATGATGGAAGTATATATAATTCTTCAAATTCTAATAATACTACTATAAAACTCTATGCAATCTTGGAGGCTGTATCAGACAGAATTGAAATGCATAACAACATAGGACAACAACGTGACAATTGGAACAAACTGCTATTAAACTCCATCAACATGATAACACTAACAGCTTCAACAATAACTGCTATTGCATGTTGTTCTGATTCTGATGCACCCCGTTTGGCTTTGAAACTATCTTCTGCTATATTATTTTCTGAAGCCACTGGATTGCTGCTTATCATGAACAAAATCCAACCTTCACAACTTGCAGAAGAACAAAGGAACGCTACAAAACTCTTTAAACAACTTCGTACACAAATCCAAACCAAAATCTCACTTGGTAATAACAATCACAGTGAAGATTATGTGAGGGATGCAATTGAGATGATTTTAGCTCTTGATAAAGCCTATCCACTTCCTTTGTTAGGAGGTGCAATGATTGAGAAATTTCCTTCCAAATTTGAAATATCTAGGTGGTGGCCATGTCCAAAGAAAAATACTAGATTGAACAATAAGATGGAGATTAATAATGAGAGCAATAATGGGTGGAATTTGGAGTTGGAAGATGAAATGAAGGAGGTAATTGAAGTGGTGAAGAGAATAGATATTGAAGATTATGAGAGATTAGGGAGTATTGCCTTGAAGATTAACAAGAGTTTAGCAATTTTAGGACCTTTGTTAACAGAAATTGCAGCTATAGGGTCATTATTTGTAGGGGATGAAATATTGTTTAATTTTGTTCCTCTTTTTGCTGGCACTTTGGCAACTGTTGTTAATACTTTTGAGCATGGAGGACAAGTTGGTATGGTGTTTGAGATGTATAGAAACTGTGGTGGATTCTTTTACCTTTTGGAAGAGACGGTTGAAGAAACTATTGAAGAAAAAGATTTGAATAAAAGAGAAAATGGTGAAGTGTTTGAGATGAAGATTGCATTGCAATTGGGAAGAAGTGTAATTGAGATGAGAGAGCTTGCCTCAAAATCTGCCGTCTATCGGATGGAAGGACGTGAGATAGATGAATTCGCCAATAAGCTCTTCTGAAAACAACATTTTTGTTTTGATTTTTTGTTTGATTCATTCTTTACATACAGATTCTTTCGATTATTTTGAAAATAAATAAAGATGTTGAACGTTTGAGGTGAAGCTCATACTTAACATATGTTAGAGAATTGTTTAATGTACTCCCATTTTTCTCATAATAATAAATACAATGGGTACGATACGACAATGCTTGATGGAAAATACATCAATGCTTGATCAGTTTTGGACTTTTGGCCACCTAGATGGCAAGATTGAAAGTTAGGCGTTGACACAGCCTAGATAGGGAAATATTCTCCAGGATGTGAACAAAATCATGTATCCCCTAATTGACGAAAAATGCGATATTCACATGAATCTTGGGAATTTTAATTAGCAAAAGGGACAAATGCATAGTGACATGGTTCAAACGTAGTTCTAAAATGTCAATGTCGACGATAACCATTATCGCTTGCCACCATTGCAATACGAGAATGTGAATTGTTATTGAGCAATGGCTTCACCAAAAGAATTGGTAACGATTTTGCCGACAATTACCTATAAAGGCTTAGGCAAATGAAAAGTAGGTGCTTCACACCTATATTAAACTGGAAGTTGCAAAAATGGTTGTTAGTGGTTTAGATTTTTACATTAGAAAAAAAAAAATGGTCAATCAACATCTTGTTGACTTGGCCCAACTAGGAGAAAAAGTTGGACAAATTGAACAACTTAGGCTGAAAAGTATCAAAGATGTTTTAAGTCCTCAGAATTGTAGGACCATGACAGTTATGATTTATGAAACAAATCTTACCTGTTCTTGTCATTTATATTTATGATTTTTTATAACCAGATTTTTTTGCTAAAAATTGTAAATATTCATGAATTGATTATATGCACAAATCTTTAAATTATAAAATTGAAGTGTTGATACCCAGTCCAAAGCTTAATTAGCAGACTAATTGGGTCAATGCTGAATGGTCCCAAATGGCTTGATACCAAGCAGTGGTTATGACTAGTTATAATCAATAACTAGTTGGTGTACAAAATGTCTAGACATCGAGGACTAATGAGTAGTTTATGGTTGTTAAAATAAAGTGAGTAGTTGGTGATTAACCTAGATACGAAAAATTATACTTATTATAATTATAATAATATTGTTTGGTGTTTAGTAAAATTTAGCTTCTATACAAGCAAATGTACACAAAAACAATCAAAAGGACACCAATCGAATTCGTAACAAATAATCATAATTGAATCAAAGAATTGTTAAGTTAGATCAAGAAAAAATTAAACTAAAATCAATTAGAAAAGTTTGCTAGCAAATTCATCAACTGTAGTTCCCTCAACACGAGAATAAGCTGATTTTCTAGCAAGATCTCTTAATTGTGACAAACTTCTTCCTAATTTCAAAGCCAATTTAATTTCAAACAAATCTCCATTTTCTCTTTGTTCTTCATCTTCTTCTAATATATTTTCTTGAATTGAACTTTCCATCGTTTGAAAGAATCCACCACAAGCTCTATACATTTCAGAAACCATTCCAACTTGTCCACCATGCTCAAAAGAATTAACAGCAGTAGCCAATGCTCCAGCCATAACAGGTACAATAGATGCCCATGAACCTTGACCAACAAATGTGGACCCCACAGCTGCAATTCCAGTGAGTAAAGGTCCAGCAATAGCCAATGTCTTATTAATCTTCAACACCAAGTTTCCTAATCTCTCATAATCTTCCATGTCTTTTCTCTTCATAACTTCTAATACATCTTTTACTTCACTTTCTAATCCTTCATTCCATCCATTTTTCTTCCAACCCTTTTGTTTTGTTTCATTATTTTCAGAATGAAAACTATTGTTGCTTCTTCTAGATGATTTCTTTGTAGGCCTCCAATTAGCAGGTTCATATTTTTGAGGGAATTTTTCAATCATAACTCCTAACAAAGGAAGTGGATAAGCTTTGTCAAGAGCTAGAATTTCTTGAATAGTATCCTTTATATATTCTTCTGTGGGGTTTCCAATTGCTATCGTGGTTTCGATGTGGGACTTAAGCTGTTTGAACAATCTTGATGCATTTCTTTGCTCCTCGGCGAGTTGTGAAGGTTGGATTTTGTTCATGATAATTAACATACCGGTAGAAGCTGAGAATAAAAGTGCTGAAGATAATTTGAGGGCCAAAAGCGGCGCGCCTGAGCCGCTTATGGCTGCAATACCTGCCATGGCGGAAGCAGTGAGAGTGATCATGTTGATGGAGTTTAATAGAAGGGTATTCCAATTATCGCGTTGTTCGCCAATGTTTTGATGCATTTCTATTCTGTCGGATACGGATTCAAGAATTGCATAGAGTTGAGTAATGGTTTTTGTTTTTGTGTTTGGTGATTTAGAAGAAGGAGAATTGTACTTGGGTGAATAATGATAATCATCTTCTTGGATCATTATTGGGATTGTGTGTTTGAGTTGGCCGTTTAACTCCTCAAATAGCTTTCTACTTGGTCTTGTTTTTGGAACTATGGAAAGAACCTTAGGGAGTTTTGGGACATTGAAAGATGATTTAATCATTATTTCTGAAGATGAAGATGATGAAGAAAAAGAAGAGAGCATAGATGAAACTTGTAAGGAAGCCATGTGATATATGATGAGAAGTTAGATAATTGATCTTTGTTTGTGTTTGTGTTTGTGTTAAGGTTTTTGTTGTTGTTGATGATGATGTTGTGGATTTGTTTGATGGTTGAAGAAATGTGTGTAGGTTGTAATATATAGTAGCTAAATGTGTGAACAAGAAGAGAATAGGTCAGATAAGGAAAGTGTTGACTGGGTGTGGGTGGTACAAGTTGACTTTTTTTGTTCTTTGAATTTTCATTAAATTCAACTCTTAAAACTGTTCAAAGTTCAAACATTTTCATCCCATACTCGGATCTACACTATGACGCAGTTTTTGTGTACTACGAGATCGAAGGAGTTTCCTTTCTCGTGGTTGGTATTTCACATTAAAAAACATTATAAATACTATACTTACTTTTCCCTCAAAAAAAAAAAAAAATACTTACTTTGTTTAGCAAGTTTAATTATATAGGGATAATGCCATGGGTAACCAAGATGTCAAATATAATGTAAAGTAATTTAGTTTAACAACTGCTACTACGTAATTCAACATATTAAATCTAATGGTGGCATTTGTTCTGTTAATTGTGTCATTTTAAAGTAAGTCTTGTTAGTTATATATTTTTGTCTACGTTGTCAAATAAACAAATAAGCAACATGTAAAGGATGTAAACGAAATTACCACCCTTGTTTCGTTGTGGAAATTCAGAGTAAAACAACGTTTAACGCTCAGCTACTCAAATCATAATTTTTTTCAAGTCTATGCTTGTTTGCTTTGAGACTAAATTTGTGTTTGTAAGTTGGTTTTTGAAGAAATTTTTAAGGGCTTTGGAGGATTATGTCTATATTATTTTGATATATATTTATTTTAAAAAACTAAAAGAATAATATTGGACATGAGCATATATTATATATTATGTTGTTCTTTTTAATTTTTTTAAAACATTAAATATATATCAAAATATAGACATAATCCTCCAAAATTCTTTCCTCTATAACCCTCCAAAAATCAACTCTCATACATGGTTCAGCGAAAGGGAGGAGAGGAATTTTAAAATCGTCTATGTTTGGTTCAAGAAAGGAAGGGATGAGTTTTAATGGAGAGAAGATGTAAATATTTAAGATTAAATTAAATAAAAGGTATTTAACTACAAATATCCCTCTCTCAAAAAAAAAAAACTACAAATATCCCCTTTTGTCAAAAAAAAAAGTACAAATATCCCCTAAAAAATGTACAAATATGAAACTAATCTTCCACCTCCTCCAAATCTCGCTATTTTGGAGGGGGGCTGAAATTGGCTTATGATAAATTTTTATCCCTTCTTGATGAAATCTTGTGCTTGGAGAGTTTTCCAAATACTTGAAGAAGAAAAATGATAAAAATCGCGATGATGACGACTGTACAAATAATTTCAAAACATGTGTCGACATTAAGCATTAAATTTGATCCGCTCTCACCAATTTATACGAATCGAATGCAAATGGTATGCCTGACAAATCTCCTTCAAAATATTTTGGAAACTTTGATATTAATTCTATACTTACATCAAATGCATTGATCAATTATATTTCACAAAACAAAGTTTCCACAATTACCGTTGTGCATTAAAGAATAGAAGAAGTGACCTATAAATATTTTCGGCAAAATTTCCTTTCATGAACGAATGAAATTTGTTCTATTTTCTACATACAAAGCATCTTTATTTATGGAGAAGTTTGTATTTATTAAGAAGGCAAACAACTATGTGAATTTCAGACAAATACGAATTGTTAACACATGGTTGAACGCTACATACAAATGTAAGCATATCTGGGTTTGAAGAGCAACTCTTTCATAAACACAACCCTAAACAATATTTATTTGGACACACATACATAAATGATAGAGTTTAAAAGAGAAACAATATTAAGTTTTTTTTTTTCAATTCATGTATGTATGCCCAAATACTTCTCCACATGTTCTTAGGGAACAAAATATGTATGCGGATTTTATGGCTAAAGAATTATCACATACAAAGTGATCTGCTCACTAAAACTGTCATTTATCTGGTATGGAATTTCGGAATCTCTCCTGAGAGATAAGCTTGAAACTTAATTTCAACTCTCCCTTTTTTTTCTTTTCTTTTTCTTTTTGCCTCGTAAACTTCTACCCAACTAAGTATTTCTCGGATTTGAATCCCACCAACCTATCTGTTGGCTTATTTCTGGCATATTTTCTTTTCTTCCTATTTTAATTAAATAAATAAAAAATCAAGCCTCTCTCTTGTTTGCGTCACATTGGGCCAAGCCCAAATAAACACTTCTCTATAAATCTATTTCTTTTCTTCTTTTTTTGAGGAAAAATCTATTTCTATTTTAACACCTGGTTCCACAACTAATACACGCAATCACTTATTTTATTTTGCTCATTCTCAAGTAAAATATTGATTCTCTAAAATTTTCATACTAAAATACTACCACTTTTAGAAAATTGTCAAAATAACACAACAAATAAATATAATATGAACACTTCAGTAAATCATGTAAGTATATGTATGCATTTACCACTTCACATGGCACATATGACATATACAGAAAATTAATCACAATGTTACTAATATATCAAGATAATCATTTATAAAATATATAATTAAAATAGGATGCAAAGTAGTTCAGATATATCTATGCAAACAATTATTATTTTTTAATGCACACAAAAATATGGATGAAAAAGTATTTGTTTGAAGGAGAGAATGTTGATGTGTCAAGTGTGATATTTGATAAAAGAGTAGATGTTGAAAAACATATAAATGAGAAAGTTCATATATCTTATGCCTAAATATTTTGAGTGGAGATGTGATGTCCAACCTTACTTTAGTGGTTGCTCTTAACTCAATATGATGATCCGCCCTAGTTTAGCTCAATCCTTTGGAAGTTCCAAATTAGTGGTAACCGAGTGAAAGATATTTTAACAGAGACTTAAAATCATAGATACAAATTATGACATATTGTAGAAATAGAATAGATGTGTACCTGATTTAATTGGTTGGTGATTGATCATTAAGATCTGTTAGAGAAGCCATTAGAGAAAGAGGTTAGGGTTGAGAGAATCTTATCTCCCTTCTTGATGTCTGGAATGAGAGTACGTTGAAGCAGTTATTTGACCTGATTGGATATTTAGTGTATATATGCACCATTAGGGAGAGGGACCTCTCAACAGGCTTACTATGAGAAACGGTCCAACCCATCACCATCCGTTTCTAATTACAGCCCATTAATAAATATCCTTTTATTCAGTGTCATATTATATTTAGAATTAATAGTTGATATAATAGTATATTATTTTAATTATTGACTAAGGTTAATCCATAAAATCCAACACCGAGTCCATTTCAACTTTGTGGGAGAGTATGAGTGGATTAAATATTGGGTCAAGAACGCATAGAATCTCACACTTAAAAGAAGAGTTTTGATACATTAACACACTTATGTGTGCAACCACTCTTCTACCATCAATACTTGGTAAATTTAATTAATAAAAAACTATGCATTTTCCATATCAACTAAAAAAAATAATGGAAATGTCTCTTCTCTCTTTCATCTCATTATGTCCTGATTCTCTCTCCCTCAATAGTGAGAAGGGTTGACCACTGTCGCGGCAACAACCACACAGTCGATGTCCTTCCACTCTATCTGTTACTTCATAGTCGCTGGACATCGGAGATTGGTGACAGATCCGGTCTCCTCCCTCGTCTGACCTCACCTTGTCGTCGGCCGACAGTGTTGATGGTGAAATCTTACGGTGGTAGTGGCTGTTAGGCGCTGGTGGTGCTGATATTTGATATCTTGTAGCTGTGCAAAACCACCTTGCCGAGGTCGACCCTCCACAGTGACCAAAGAAAGTGTGATGACGGTAGGGGAAGAGAACGATGGGAGGGTGTGGATCGGAGAAGACGAACGCTGGACGCTGGTGGCGGTGGCGGTTGCAGGGAGGAGAAGATGGAGTGAACAGGGAAGAAGGAGGAATAAAGAAGAATAAAGAAATGAAAAAAAGAAGAGGAGGAATGACAAAAATGTCCCTTGTGTAAAATGGAAATTACTAAATCACTTGCCAGCTAAGCGGTGGTCAATTGAGTGTACACACTATTGGTGTGTCAACATATAATTAGTGTAAAAGAAAATCCTACCATGAAAACCTTTAAAGGTTTTGGATTATGATTTGGTGTTCAATTTCACTTGTACGATTGTTCTAAGTGCAATGTAATGAACCCGGACTCCTCTATTGAACCAACTCCGGCCTCATTAGCTATTAGAGAGAAAAGAAAAATAATATTCCTGCACTTTTACATGCTATTACATGCAATACCCGGTTTATAAAAAGGGTCCAACTTTGAATTATTTTAAAGACCGGTCATAGAAGCACAAAACCTCGCCGAAAAAATATTCCCAAAAGATGTCTTAATACAAGGTTTCTTATTGCATGCACTCTATATTAATACGCATGCAAGACCAAATAAAGTACAAGAAAAACAAAATAGTAAGAACTAAGAAGCATATGTGTAAGTTGATCTAAACAAATTTCTTTTCTGTAAAGTCAGGTAACTACAAAGAATCAAAGAATAACAAATTTAAAAAATGAAAGAATTAATTGATGTATATGTCTTAGAATATTTTGCTGGCAAATTCATCTATGTCAACACCTTCCATTCGACAAGCAGCTGATTTTGATGCAAGTTCCCTCAGCTCTGAAACACTTCTTCCCAATTGCAAAGCCATTTTCATTTCAAATAGCTCTCCATTTTCTCTTTTCTCCAAATCTTTTTCTCCCAAAGTTGATTCAATTGAAG
>Ga0315915_1010259_pt1 | contig 10440 bp, 5 predicted proteins | sample MpolbnodulesMG_FD_207738 | JGI IMG/M metagenome (GOLD analysis project Ga0315915, IMG submission 207738) | Medicago polymorpha root nodule microbial communities from Los Angeles, California, United States - branched nodules | ecosystem: Host-associated > Plants > Roots > Nodule | place: USA... | reverse complement strand
TAATTCTAGTAGCTCTAATGCCTGTGGCATAGTACTCTCTTGTGCTCCAAGAGTACTCACCAGGAAGCTCTTTCACTATAGATACTTCATCACGAAGAACATCAATGAAGTGATCAACGTCAAATATATCTGCAAATGAACTGCAGAAACATAACAACTCCATATAAATAGCTGGTATAAAAAATTGAAGACATAAAGGTTGCAAAAATAGCCCACACTGGATATACCTTGAATCTTGCCAGACAGGATTCACTTCAAAATGCGGGATCACCAACGTTACATTCAAAATTTTAGCAACAGCAACAGCATCACATATCTTTTAAATAGAAAATGTGGGAGACTGATATTAGAATAGTGATTAGAATATGTCTTTTAAGGTTGTGCACAGTTCTTAAGAAAATCATTAAGTGTACTAATTTCTATGATAAAATGAGTGTCATTTGCTAAAGTAATTTTAGTAATATAGTAGTTAGTACGTAGTAGAGTAGTTAAATGTGTTTAGATACAATACAGTATAAGGATATATCAGTGGAAAAAAAGTAATTAATACTTCATTGGAAATTTAAAATTACGAGACAAGTAAAAATTCCAAACATGACACTAAGGGGGGTGTATTGGATTAAGATTTTAAAAGACTATTTTGTCAAACAAAATCCTGAAGATTTTAAAAGATTTTGTGAGATTATAATGATTTCGTTGGATTTTAAAAGACTTTTTTTAAATGACTCTTTACAATTAGGATTTTGAAAATGGATTTATAATAGAGATTTTTTAAGATTTCAACGGACTTTATAAGATTTTAGGATTTGAAAGGATCGTATGATTTTTTAAGAAAAATTCAAAATGAACGGTGGTGGATGAAAAATGATTATAAACTTATAATATGAAATTGACTAATAACAAAACATGCACAGTAATCGTAAGGTATCTAACAACAACAAAATAATCTGCTAAAAAAACAAATAATGTAAGAAGAAAAAGATGGCTTGAAAAAAACCTAAAACTCTAGAACATGAACAATTTTTTTTGGTTACAGGAACATGAACATATAAGAAGCAACAATATAATGATAATAGATATGTAACGTGCACAAGGACAATATTTGTTTTACTGGAACATGACCAACAACGTTCATAAACAACTTCCGTAAAAACAAAAATAAAAGACACAACGATAGAAAATGAATAATATCAAAGAGGGGCTTATGAATAGTAACTAGAAGAGTGTATGAGAGTGGTATCAGACAAGAAATGTTACGACCCTGCTAAAAAAACTATGAAAGTCTCAAGGTTTTCTGTGAGATTGTTGAATGAGTATGTTATGTGTATTTTCAACTAAAAAGTCTCATGAAATCCATTCCTCAAAAGAATCTATTAAAATCTACATACTTTTCAATACCAAGAGACATTTTATAAGTATGGGGAAATCTCATTTGCATACCACCTGATTTCGTTGTCTTGAATAACAATCTAGATTGTCTTAATTGAATACCACAAGATTTATTTATATTCTACAAAAGTCTTGATTGAATACCACAAGACTTTTTTATTTTTAAAATGTCTTTTAAAATCCCATGAAATCTCAATTCAATACACCCCCCTAAATATGAGACGGGGCATAGCAGTTTTTTTTAACCTTCATTTCTGCAATGAAATTATACCCTTTCAAAACAATCTCATTTACTTACCCCCATCTTCTGCTGGTTCAATCCTCCGTCAAGGAAAACTTGGATATAACCCCGAGACTTTTCGGGCAGCGCTGCAATAATCAAAAGGGAATAAGCAAAAAATCAAAAACCACTAACAAACAACACATTCCTGAATTTGAATGAATAAAATAAATAATCCAATTATACAGATTTGCACTCACAAGGTGACTTTGGAGGCACAGTACAAGGTTTCCATCCTTGGTAAGCCAGGGGAGACCAAAGATTGGTTTGCACTTCAATAGACTGAAAACAAGAACAGAAAAGTAACAACATTGTGTAGAAAACTTTTACACCATCAATTGTAACTTGTAAGCATTAAATCATTAAAATGACACATATGATCGGCAGTGATTTGTTGACAGTGTAAAACATTTTACACTCAAGAATGAGCAGAAAAAGTGTAATGTACTCACAATTCGGCGTTGTAGAGCACCCTGTAGCAATGTGACGTGTCTAGGTTTAGGAGCAATCCATTCCTGAAATTACAATCGATTTTGATACCAAAAATTAGGTCATTCGTAAACCAAATTCAAATTTTCACGATTAATTGAGGAAATGGAAAATGAGGAGTTACGGAGAAGATAGAAGGTGAAGCACGACCCAAAGGTTGGAAGAGATTGGGAATGAAAAGGGGAAAGAGAATGACGAAAACTGCAACAAAAGCTGATTTTTGAGAGTGGTTGAGTTGGTTCAATTGATGATGAAGCTTCATTGTGACAATTCTGAAGCGGATCGATGATCAACGTAGAGGATGATGTTGCATTTGCTTCAATGGATTCATTACAAGAGAGTAGTTCATGTCATCTTCAATCCACAATCGAGACATTCACTTTTAAGTTCTTAGATAATATACATCCCTTATTTATAATTTTTTAATAATAATATTTAATAAGAACTCAATCTCTCATGTTCGAGGTCTTAAAATCGATTAGTTTTTTCACAAAAAAAAAAAAATAAGAACATAATTCCTCCAACTTAGCATCTCACAAGACCTCTAACTCAGCATCTAACAAAAATTTCTTAAACGAAACTCACTAATCAATTATCAATAACTTTATATTATTACATTTTAATTTTTTAGGCTAAACTACAATTTTGACCCCTTTAAGTTTTTTAATGTTGCAATTTTGACCCCTTAATAAAAAAATTAATATTTTAACCCCTAAGATTTAACCCCTTTGCAATAGTTACCATTTGGCCAATTTTGACCGGGTCAACTCTTAAGTGTCACTTCATTAATGGATGTGGCAGGTCAGCTGTGTATTTTTCCATTTTTTTAAAAACAAAACGCCACCTGTGTAATTATTTGAATACCAAAAAAATTGGAAAGGCTTGGCACGTGACTAACACCTTTCAAGCCTTCTCTCTAAACCCTTCTTTCTCTCTGGCAACACTAACCACCTACCAACAACATCCTTCATCAAAGAAACTACAAGTGTATGAAGTAAAATTAACAGCAATCAATTTGCTTAGATGTGTTTCCGTACCTCGCCGAAAACACCTTTACCAATGGATGGAAATAAATTATATGCTAGCTTATGGTTCTGGTGAAGCTTCTTCGGGGTTATTATGGAAATTTGGATTGCTAAATATACTTCTTCCCTTCCAGGTATATGTTCATTTTGCATTTAGTTTTTGACTCAATCATGGAATGAATGTTTATTGAGATTGAATATCACAGACTGCTTATTTTGCTCACCATAGATTTCGAATGAGGGACAAAAGGACCAATATGCTTTTTGTAAGTGGTAACCTCACTCTTTTTCACGGAGTTTACACCGAAAAGTTTTGTAGACTACCCAAACTCTTTAAATTAGTTTTTGGAGTTTAGTTGGGTTTGAATGAAAACCCAGAAATTGTTTAAGGATTTAATTTGGTTTTTAGATTGATTTTAAGTTTTTGGTTTGATTTTGTGAATAGAGAAGAAGAGAGGAAGATCAAGAACATTGGTTTGCTATGTTTGATATTATGAAGATTTCAGATTCAGGGAAAAAAATCTTTTGGGTTTTTTGAAGTTGATAGGTGAAGAAGATGATGGAGAAGGATTGATGAATGTAGTTGCTGGGTTTTTTTTTTGGTTTCATGTGCTCCATCCTTTTTTTCTTTCCTTTTTCTATTTTTTCTAATTCATCAATAAACATGTGGCTTTTTTTTCTCTTTTTTAATCAGTAATTACACACGTGACACACCATTTAATCAAGTGAGCTGCCATGTAGGCGTTGACCCGGTTAAAATTGGCCAAAGGGTCACTATTGCAAATGGGCTAAATCTTAGGGGTCAAAATATTCATTTTTTTATTAAGGGGGCAAAATCGCAACATTGACAAACTTAAGGGGCTAAAATTGTAGTTTAGCCAATTTTTTAATATTGAAAGAGTAAATGTCTCACTTAAAAGTGGGGGTCTTAAGTAAAACCACATGTCTTACAAAGGTATCTTCAATCGGAGAACTAATTTTGGTTCCTTAAGCTTTTTTTTTTGGATCCAAATTGTCACATTACACCCAAGCAACATCTAAGCAATTTTAACCAATTTTATTCCAATGGTAAATAAAATAAGCAACCTGTAATTGACCCCACCAATTGTATTTTTTTTATTCTCACTTAAGTTTGATACACCCAAACATACCTTAATTTTTTTTTCGTTGGACATCCTCCACCGCTTTCTATCCACCCAACCTTTATTTCTCTCTAGAACTATCCCTCCTTCATTTTTCTTTCCCCATCACCATGGAACACCAGGTTTCAAACCCACCCATATTTTCCTTTTCGTTCTCTTAAACAATCCCCACCCACTCTCAATCCAAACCAATATAGTTGATCCCAAAATCATTTTATTTCCCCACTTCAATGCAAAAACCCACACACAAATCTTGTTTTCATTGTCCTTCAATCAAATTTTCAAACGTTGGAGATGAAGCAGCGACACACGACTTTTTTTTTTTTGGATCTATAGTCCCCTTCCTTCATGTTTCTGTTTCTCATCTTTCCTTTAATCAATTCTGTTGAGATTTGAACATGATTTATTGTTTTTTAATGGTAAGCAACACACTTTTTGCATTGCTTAAATAAGCAATTGACACAAAAAATTAAGCAACAAGAACTCCAGCTGGCTTTCCTCCAATGCTGCAAAACTTAAGGGACGAGACCTTCACCTCCACCTGGGCAATAAGCAACCTGCGTTGGAGTTGCTTCAAGACTCTGAAATAGATTGTACCTAATAGGAACCGGTTAAGACCCTTTCATTGGAGACGTCCTAAGAGCATCCACAATGGAGACACCTATTTTTAGGTTCTTACATGTGTTACACATCACCCATTTATAATTTTTTAACAGTAATACCTAATAAGCATTCAATCATTCCTACACAAAACTATCTATATCAATAACTATCTATATCAATAACCGCATCAATAACTATCTATATCAATAATTTTTTAATATTAATACCTAATAAGCATTCAATTACTCCTACACAAAACTATCTATATCAATAACCGCATCAATAACTATCTATATCAATAACCGCATCAATAACTATCATACGTATTGATGCGGTTTTTTTTGTAGCTGCGGTTTAAAAAAAAATGTACTCCTACTCTTCCTTAATTTCCGCCGTTCAATAACTATCTATATCTATATATTAAATCACCACTCCGGTATAAAAAGATTTGGAAAACACCACTTGTAGAGATTTTCGCTAGGGTTTTGCGTTTGGCCTGTTCTGTTAAAACGAAAGGTCTCTTTGTTTTAACCTATTTACTCCCTCCAGTCTTAAATGTAAGCAATTTTTCATTTTTTAGGTTCACTCAATAAATAATGTATGTAGTCTACATCATGGACCACATACATCATTTATTGAGTGAATCTAAAAAGTGAAAAGTTGCTTACATTTGAGACCGGAGAGAGTATTTTTCAATGCATAACCAATCTATGAATACTTGGATTGAATTTTCTTTTGAGAAATTTTTAGGTGAACTCTCACCTAACACGTCATTTTTATACCCAATCAATTAAAACCCAACACCTCATTAAAATAATTATAAAAAAAAAATTTAAAATCAGTTGGAAGTGGTGGTGCTAAGAAAGTGGGGAGAGGATAGAGAGAAAACGTATGAAATAATAAGGAAAAAAAAACTGATTTTAAATTATTTTAATGAGGGGTTGAGTTTTAATTTCTCTTTTCTTTTTGAATCTTTCTATTAGGACCCGATGGGGTGGAAGAAGTCGATCTTCAATATTTTATGTCTTTTTGCTATGGGCGGGTTCTTGGAATTGCTAGGTTACCCCAACCTAGCTTCACTAGTGCTCTTACCTATTGGATTTGAGGTACACCATTCCAATTTCTCTGAAAAACTAAAGAAATTATTCAATACGTCATTCTGAGTTAGTTTATAACTGTGATCAACCCAGATATGTAGGATATTACGTACTTATCGAAGAGGACAATGTTGAATATTTTATGTCTTATCGTTGCGGACTCGTGCATGCACTTCCTAGGTTACTCCATGCCCAGTCGCATATGTGCGGCACTCGTCATTCTTGAGGTACGTACACCATTCTAAATAAATTACTCAATATGTTTGTTTACTGCCATTCTGAGTTTATAACTGTGATCAACCCAGATACGTATCAAGATATCTACATACATATATACATACTTCCGTCCAACTATGACTATAATCCTCGTTGGAGCTCTTTGTAGTTCTGCGATGTTTGCTGGTGATATTTTTGCGACGAGAAACATTGGAAGGCCGGGATGGAATACTGGATGAACCATATGAGATTTTTGCCCCAATTAAGGATTGTATCTACTTAAAATTAACTTTTACATATAATTAAGGAGAGTATAGTGTTATATGTTCAGTAATTATTTTGCCATTGAATATTGATGGCCTTGAACTTCTTTGCATTACTTTTCTCATGTTGTATTCATATTTCATCTTTTCTCCAGGAATATTATGGTTGGGGAAAATTACCATTATTAGAGACCGAAATTATATTCCTAATCACAAGTTTGCTGATCGTGAGGCAGTTCATATTCCTAATCACAATCCGACTAAGATTTGGAATTTGCGACGTTACTTTCCTATCCGTAGCTTCAATGATATTAACATAATTAAGGTGAGCATTGTCGGTTCTCATGCTTTAAGAACCTGTTCATGCAGTTTATGTTTTTGGTGCTCATTTTTTAACATTATCTCCATTCCATTTTGTTCATGTAGAGTCTTGTAGCTGATATGCGTGAGGTTTTTGCTAAATATCCTCAAGTGGTGCAGCAGTCGATTGTTTTGAAAGTCATAGATCCTCGAAAACGAACTCGCAAGGTAAATGTCGCTGATATGTTGACCATAAATGCAAGCAGAGTTAGTCAAATGATAGAGTGCTTTGACCATAAAGAGAAACTTTACCACAGCCCTATGGCTATAGTTCTAAAACCTATGGTGTATGGGGCTGAATGGTGATGGTAAAAAGCCTTTTAAAAACTAAGTTTAATGTTTTAATGAGTAGCCACACAACATAAGATAGGATTAGGAATGGATTCATTAGACAAAAAGATGGGTGGCACCTTTTGTGAAAAAGATGGCGGAATCTCTCTTTATTTGATTTGGTCCTGTGTGCTAGAGGTCAAACCATTGAGAATACTATAGATTGGTCTGTCTCTAGACAAGTGTTTTCAAATAGCGGTTATAGCTTACAGGGGCGCTAGAATTTGAACAAACCGCTTTTGTTTTATGATGCGCTGCAAAGTGTTGTCAAACAGTTAGCTATAACACTGTAGAATGTCAGAATTTGAACAAACTGCTGTTTACTATGATCCGCGGTCGACAACATTGCTCTAGACACAGTTTACGGGAAGACATTTTTGTTTGATCCATGGAGTCGACTCAGCCCTGCCTAGTAGGAAAATGATTTATTGTTGTTGTTTAGCTTGCCGTTTATCAACTTACCATATCTTACCAAGGGTCTTTCCGATTGCAGATATTGATATCCTGTAATCTGAAAACTTCACATGATGAGAAGTACGACAGTGTTACGGTAAACTAATACACACCCAAGGCAATTGCAGTTTCTGGCGTAATACAATATGATTTACGTTGGATTTTTTTTTTTTTTGCTGATTACTTAGATCCCGATTTTTCTGTAGATGCCAGTAAATCATAAATTATAATAATAGAAACACGATCTGTTCTTATTTGCCACTGATATCTATCACTAATTTCGTAATTTGCTGTGCTTGGACTTCTGTTTGTTGGATTTCGTGAAATTGATTGTTTTACATGATAGTGTGGATAATTCAGTGTTATGATGTGTTTCTACATTTAAGATCTTTATCATTTTAATATACGTTCATATGATTATGTTTTTCCTAATAAATAAAGTGGCCTAATTAACGTGTAATAAAACAGGAGGCAATCCTTTTGGATCTTCGCAGTGTTATTAGACATCGTCTAGCCCGGTTAGCCACTCCCATCCGGACAGTTGATGAAAACTTTGCTGAACATTAACCTCTCCACCTGGTGTAAACTCCAAGGATAAGTCCAAGCCAAATTCTGATTCCCAAAGTGCTGTGTCTGAAACTTTGCCTGCTACTTCCCATGAGTTTGGCAGGGGAGAGACTGCTGCTACTTCACTGTCGAAGCAAGAAGAGAAATCCTTGGTGTTCTGATATACTGTCATTTGCTTTTAAAATTGTGTGATCTTCTGGAACCTCTTTGCCTTCAAAGATTTTATGGTTTCTAGCCATCCATATACCATAAACTATATAACTATATCCATGCAATGTACCGACAATTCTCTTATTTGCGCCCTAGAGGATATCTCCAAAGGACCATGAATAGAAGACTTTACATCAATGAAGAATTTCTTCTCACTACTATAATTCTTACAAGTCTTACTCAAATTTTCAAACAACAATTTTAATACAGTATATCAATTTTAGACTTGTCAGTGAACTGCTTGAACCTCTACAATATATATTATGAAAGTCATTTTCACTTCTTTTTTGAGCTAAATTTTTGTACCCTCCCGTTGAGAGTTAATCAATTATATTTTCAAAAATCTTTTACAAACTTGTATCTTGCCTAGTAGTAGCACGATTCCTTAAAAGTATATTCAGGTTGATAGAAGTATACTCCAATGGTTTTTTGTCAATGTGACCGTTAGTGAAAACCCTTCAGGTTAAAGGGATTAAACTAACTGTTAGATTTATAATGAATCACTATAACACTCTTATTTTGATCTTCTCTTTCTTTTGTCTTAAACTTGCAGTTATCTTTTTGACACGAGACTTGAAACAATTATATTTTTTTAGTTAAACGATGTTTACCTCTTGTCATTCGGAGAAGTTTTGGTTTAGCCCATATAAAAGGGTTAATATGTCTTTATCCCTGTAATTTATGCGAGTTTTGGTTTACCCCATGTAAAAAAAAAGTTTAGATTTCAACATTGTAATTTGAAATCTAAACTTTATCAGATATGTACAGTCGGCGCGCCACGTCAGCATTTTGTCCAGATAGCCTTAGGGTCTAAAACGATAGAATTTTAAATTACAAGGTTGAAATCTAATTTTTTTTTAAAGGGGGTAAACCGGAACTCACCCAAATTACAGGGGTAAAGACATATTATCCCAAAAAAGTTTTGGATTCCAACCTTGATATTTGAGAATAGATAGAATTTTTGTAATTTCAAAAAGGAATTTTATAAAATAAGTTTATCAAAGAATTTTTTTTTTTGAAAGAATTATCAAAGAAATATTTTAAAAACCCATTTCAAACCCTCATTTATTGTGTTTATCACCTTGCTTATTTGATACTCTAGTGCATGCATTCTTTTTCAAAAAAAAAGAGAGTAAAGAAGATGTGAGAAAATAAGGAGGTGATTAGGAGACAAAGCATATTTACGAATTACGAGAGAGAGGATTTACGTTTGTAATTTGAACTAGTGTGTTAACCCGTGCAATGCATGGGTGATAGCCATTACTTTTCAATCTTAAATTGTTTTATTTTTTTTAATTTATTGATGAAAATTATTTATCCCGTAAATTTTTAAATATGTCAATATTTTTTTGTCGAAAAAAATATGTCATTGTTTTTGCCACAATGATAACAAATATGTGTCACCTGTTTTTTATGTTTATTAATGATAAATATATGTCCCGTGTTTTTATGTATAAATGAAAAATATATTTATGGGTTTCAGATCGTCGTCGATTAAGCGCCGCAGCGACTTCCCTTTCAGAGTTTTGGTGTGTCTTGATTCTATTATGGTCACTGGTTTTGTTCAACGTCGTTGTTGTCTTTCTGGAAAGTCCAGAACGTCGTCATTCTATTATGGTCACTCGAGCTCTGGTGTTGACGCGGTTATGAGTTAGTCTCGATCTGATTTTTTCTATGTTTTTTTGTTTCATTTTTGTTTATTGGCGTTTGTTTTCGTTTTGTTCCGTGGAGATGAAGATGGGGTGGTGACTTTGTTTCAGGTTTGTGATTTTTTCTGAAAATCATGAATATGGTTTTCTGGGTTGAAGATATGGGTTATTTAGTTATGGCGTTGTTATGTTGGATGCATATCTCGATTCAACATGACTGGTTTTATCCTAATGTTGTTTGAAAGGGCTAAGTGCATAGATGCTTCGTGTTGGCAGTAGTAGTCATTTATCATACCTAAAAGATTTTATCCACCGTGGTTGCTTCTTGCATTGTTGGTGGATAGTGATAGATTTATGTCCTTTGTTT
>Ga0315915_1010258_pt1 | contig 10441 bp, 4 predicted proteins | sample MpolbnodulesMG_FD_207738 | JGI IMG/M metagenome (GOLD analysis project Ga0315915, IMG submission 207738) | Medicago polymorpha root nodule microbial communities from Los Angeles, California, United States - branched nodules | ecosystem: Host-associated > Plants > Roots > Nodule | place: USA... | reverse complement strand
GGGTGTGCAATTTCAAGGGGGGTAATTGAAGTTTTGTTAATTTCAGGGGGTAAGTGACGAAACTTACAATTTCGAAGGGGGGGGGGGTGTTAAATGATTAAGTATTGATACATTCTTCACTATCATAAATGCAAAGTGAAATAGATTGAATTGAGAGTGATGAAAGTAATGTTAATTAGAGTTATAAAGGGGAAAAAATAATTAATATTGTATTGGAAAGTAAAATGATTCGGTTTTTTTAGAACACTTTTTTATTTACAATTGGCTCAATTAGGGAATGGAGGAAGTATTTCTTTTGCAAATGGGACTAAGTAGTATATATTTTATTACTTCTTTTAAATGTAGAACTTGTTAGTTGCCTAAAAAATAGATGATTCTTATATAGATGTCTGTTGTTTAATAGAGACTTATTTTTTCTTTTTTCAAGGGTTCTTAAAGGTGAGTGATCCTCACCAGGCAAGTAGGGTGATGAGCTCGGAAGCAACACGGAACTCAACATAATAAGGAAAGTGAAAGACAAAGGCACGGTTATTGTCGGTTATGGTAGTTTGCTATCCATGTGCCATTCTTTTCCTACGTGGGTCCCTTTTTCCTCATTTTGACTTTCCACAGTTCTCTTTCTTTTCTTCTCTTTCTTTTCTATTTTTACACATTTTATTTAGGAGGCTCACAAAACTCTATTTTACCTATTTTCTCTGATATCTATTCTTTTATTTATGAGTCATGTTAACTTGTATCTAAAGGTACATGTTAAGGAATTCAAAAAGCAATTTTGAATTGGAAAACATAATATTTTAACTATTTCAATAATGAGTTCATTAACATGTGTCATTGTGGACACAAGTTAACATTTGTCTTTATTTATTTAAATCATTGTAGATCTATACTTTGGAAATAAAACTTACACAAAATGATGTGACATACAATGATTTCATCTAATAAAAGAATTTTATTAGAGAGTGTTTAAGAGTGAGTGTTACTAACATTTATAGTTTTTTAAGGTACCTCATGTATCCTTCTACCTATACATCGTATCAATATTTTAAAATCTGGATTGATAACAAATTCCGTCAAGACATTGAATCATTAATCAAATTGGTTTGTTATTAGTTGAGATGCTATATAATTATTGTTGTAGTCTATAAAAAAGATGGTTACATATAAATTTTTATGCTTAAACTTACAAATGATATTAATGTTACTTTATTTTCCACATGTCTTCAAAAATTAAATGTTAATATTAACAACATATCGTAAATAAAAAAATGGAGATTAGTTAATATAAGTTTTTTTACCCATTAGTTGATACAAGTAAAAGAAAAATATGTTCTTCCCTAAAAAAAATGAATATGTTCTAAAATTTATCAAAAAACAATTTTTTTTTTTTGCAAAATATTGCGAAGGAATGACTATTGTACAAATATTATTATTCTTACTTTTTAATAATCTGCTTCGCTCGTAAAATAGTCCAAGTCAATTTTTAAAACCCGGACCGGTAGTCGACCCGGTCAAGGCATTGGGTCACTGAGTCAATGGTCAGACTAATGGGTCACTGATCGGACCGCATGACTATTGACTCAGTCTTTATAAAAAAAAGTCATGACATAAATTTCATAATATAAAAGTTAATAAAACTTCCTCTATGAAAAAATTAATAAAAATTCACACATTTAAATAATTATCGAATATATATCAAAATCATATTCACATTAACAAGAAAAAATAAATGGAAAATACATTTTATATTATAATTATATGATAAATATGTGAGATATTTTTTTTTAGGAACAGGAGATTTTTTTTTAACATGAGAGATATTTATATCATATATTAATAAACATGTATATATATATATATACTCGTGACCAACCCGCCCATCCCTCCGGTTCCCAGTTCGACTGGTCGGATCGACCGGATCAGTCCAGGTTTTAAAACACTGGTCCAAGTACTTTTCTTTTTTTATAATTATTAGTTTGACATTGCTTGAAAAATTTTGACACAGGAAGAAATGAAGTCAAATATGATTATCCATGTCTTATCCTCAACAATGTGATCAAGAGACTCACTTTTGAAAACAAAAATTTGATAGTGATTTATATAACTATTAGCTTATGCTTTTTTGATATGTAACTAAGAAATATGGTCACCATATATTCCTTTTCCTCACCTCTTCTAATTACACTATGACGTATTTTGCACTAAAACTTATTTTAATTCCCATCTATCTACTTTGTTCCAACCATAAAATGTTCTTTAATTAATTTTTCAAACCAATAAATTAAATTCGTACGCATAAAGTACCTATATTAGTGCTTCCTTTATAGAAGTATTTCTTTTTTATATTATATCCAAAATTTGACCAATAAACACCTACATACGCATGCATAAAGAATCAAAAGAAATGAGACCAAATCCAAAGCCAAAGTTTTAGGTGGAATAACTGAATATAGATATAGATATAGAATTAATATAAGAAAAGTACGTTGTAGTTGAAGAATAGCCCCATATATTTGAAGAAAGAATAAGAAATATATTGATATGATGGGTGGTTTGCCTAGTCATATACAACACAGCACATTAGATGTAGTTTTCATTCCAACGTAGTGCCACGTGTTTGCTGAGAAATTTTCAAAATTTGTATGAATGAAAGGCATGCTTTGACGTGTTTTTTTCTTTCCTTCCTCATTTATTTTCTAGCACGTTACCCTGCCGGCAACCAAATCCAAACCCTACAACGACCCACTTCAAACAAATCTCACCATCATTCCTTCTTACTACTTACTCATATTAGTCAATCTTTTTATGGAAGGAAATGGAGAGTAAGATTCGAATAATTATTCATATAAATCATTCAAAAGCATAATAGTGTATTATGAAGATTATTTAGTACGTACCATGATAATATACATGGTGATAATATACAATATACATGGCGATAATATGATAAACTATGATTATGTGTACAATTTAAGTATACTATTTGTGCATGATTAGTAGGTTTTATTATGAGATGTTACTTTAAACGAAAGAATGTACAAATATATTTTATACACTTGGTCATTGGGGTATGCAGTATAAAAAGACTAACACAATATAAAACAACTCAATTATAATACAATATATTTATTACTCCCTCTCAACAAAAATATTTTACAGTTTAAGGAATTCGTAAATTTTATTCGCGATGTAGTTTGATTTGATTTTGATGTTAAAAGTCATCTGCACTGTAAGATAAAAAAGTATACTGTTTGGTTTGGTTTGGTTGACTTTTAAAATGAAACAAAACCAAATCAATGTGGTTTGGGTTGGTTCGGATGTTACGGTTTTTTGTGAGACAATAAAAAAATTTGTTTCCAATATTAAAATCAAGTTAAAAGTTAAGAGCAACTTACTTTCAACAACATCTCAAATTTGATCTAACATTACAATTTTATTTTTATCCATCAATATTTCCATCAACATAGATCAAATTAAAAACATGGACCAAAAAGCAATTCTCTTCAGTAAGAAATGCAAATGAGTAAAATTTTATCATTCTCTAAAAGTTCACATTGAGTTTCTATGATTCAAAATATATTTAACATAAACATATATGCAAAAATGCAAGTAGAATTAAATCAAAACACATAAATACATTTTTAAAATCAAAAGCATAGAAGAAACTTAACAAAAGCAAAAACATGTCTAAGTAAAAAAAAACAAGGAGAAAGAAAAAACATGGCATTCTATAAAATTTCTATTAGTATTAGGTTGGGTGAGAGTTTAATTAGTGTCTCTCTTATCTTACAGTTTAGTTAGGATAAAAATGCTATAAAAAAGGATAATTATGTTATAATAAAATGAAATATAAATTAACTGAAGCGTAAATTTAAGAACAACAACATTAAATATGATGGAAGTAGTCGATATTTTCTTATATTATAGAGCGCCAAACATAATTTTTGGTTGCTTATCTTTAAGACGAGAAAAGACATCAAGAGTAATGATATTTGTACAACTATTTGATAAAAATTTCATTTTTCTCTGTTTTCATTGATAAAAATAATAGAGAAAGAAAAATGAAAAGAGATGATAAGAAAACCATATGAATATGAGGGAAAAAATTATTCAAAAATTATTATAAAATAGTTGTATAAATACTATTTCTATATAGTAATTCTAGTCGACATAAGAAATAATACCGAGAGGAAAGACCTATAGATGACAAAATTAAGACTCGAGGAAAGGCCTATAAGGGAGAAAAAGAAATTGGATATCCTTTTCACTTTTTGACTATGTTGGAAAAAGATTATAGCACGGAAGCATATTTTAAAATTAGTTTGTTTTATTGTTCGGTAATAATTTTGTAAGTAGATCATGGAATTTATGTATTTCACACCAAATGTATGTATGAATCTCGTTTTTTTTTTTTTATGGTATTTGTACCTTAGTATATTTTTTTTTTTGTATATATCACTTCCTTTTAACCACATTAAGTAGCTTCTAATAAAATATTCCATCCAACAAAACCATGATTAGGATAATGTTTTGTTGTTGACAACATTAGGATCATTTGTTAAACTCGATAAGACCCACATGCTAATTGTCTTTTAGAGGATTCTAAATTTCTAAGATCCCCATGTGATTTGTAACGTGAAAATTTTACCAAACAAAAGAAATATTTGGCATATAGTGTCCCACGGCTTATCCTAATGTTTTAGGATTTTAGCTTAAAATAAAAAATTTCCAAAATAAGGAGAGTGATGTAATTAAATTAAGGGAACTAGAAAATGAAAAGTGTGTTTTGAGAAGAAGTTGCAAAAGTAGTGTTGCTTTTGCTAATTATTCCCTTTTATCCCGGATCTATAAAAAATAAAAAGTAAAAGAAATAAGGTACCAAGAAATAAAGCCCTAGCAATAACATATTGTTTTTATGATATGGTCCCATTGAGTGATATTGGACTTTCTAACTACCATACCTAACCCTTATATCTTCACAGTTGAAGATCTTATACCCTATAAGCAAAACCATGTGGTTTTGTGGTCTATGCAACCCTACCTCGTGATTTCTGGTCTTATTCATCATATCTCTTTCTTGATAATCTTTGTCATCCACACGTAGGCATGGGGAGAAAACATAGGAAAATGTATTGAATATTTTGAGACTAGATAATTGATTTGTTCTTTTCTTGTTTTTTCATTACAACCTACCTCCTAATACCCCATATGCTATGGTATGGCCTACCAACATTTTGTTGGTCTTAAGTGAAATAGAACTCTCGGGTCATTTAAATTAGGTTGAAGATTCAAATCTTATGGATGGAAATGTGGTTAAGAAGAAAATTCTACCGAGTGTATGTTTAGTTTTGTATCGACATAAAATTATTTTAAATGAATTGATTATGTTTAAAAACGAGTTTAAGAAAAAGTGGTTTATATTTGTGTACATTTATGTAAAAGTGAATTGAATAAAAAAATTGAATGTTAAAATTAATTTCTGAATCAAAAGCTCTAATTTCTAGTTTCAAATATGGAGACAAAATCAATTGTCTTTTTTTTTTATACAAAGAAACTTATCTTATTTCATTTATCAACAAAATCAATTGTCTTGGAAAACAAAACATGTTAAAATCAATTATACACATAAATAATCAATTTTAGACCTTAAAAATTGAAATCACACAAACGTGTGGTACAAAAAAAGTGAAACCAAAATACATGAAGTCGGTAAGGTTCTTTAATGAAAATTTGTAATCGGCAAAATTCGTGTGTGTTTGGTTTTGAGGTGCCAAAAATCATTTTTGGATTAAATAATTATGTAAAATTGATTCTAGATAGTTTGTTGTTGATATGTGGCAACTAAAGGGTGTCACTGTAGTTGTGATGTCATGATTTGTTGCCTATGTACACTTTTTCCTGATTAAATGTAAGGTAATTTGTGGGCTAAATAGTCATTTTTATCATTGAATGTGTAACGAGTAGGCACAACAGTTTTTCAATATATCAAAATTTCAAAATAGTTCACAAGTTACCACTTCGTTAGTCAAAATAGTCTCTAACGTAAAAATAATTCTTCAATACTAACAATAACTTGTTTCTTGTAGGGATTAATATAACTGTTAATAAATATTTATAGAGACTGACATGACAAAAAATAAGTATATTGAGAGACTGATATGAGAGTATTAAAATATCATTTTAAAGAAAGAGATTGTTTTAATAAACGTAGTGTACAATCCGAGACTATTTTCAACTTTTGATACATTGATGGAATATTTTAGTTACGTGTTACACATTCAAGGATGAAAGCATGTGATTTATGTTTAGATATTTTCTATAAAAATGTGTGGTACAATAATTTCAAAGGAAAATGCTCCAAAATATAGCTTCAAATTAGAATTAATTTTGAAAACAAAATTAAGTTTAATGAACCGCATCAAAACATGTCAAAATCAACATTTTTACACTCTTGTGATTAATTTTACCTCCTTCAAATTGGCACCAAACATACACGAGTCTATGGTGTATTCAAAATAAAAATGTCATTTTAACAAAACAACTGAACTCAAATGATTAATAACACTATCGAAAGATGAATTGTTCAGAAAAAACATGAGTTCGGTTCTTAGATGAAATAATTTTTTATCAAATTTTACTAATCTTCCAACCAAATTTGGATCACCAGGGCTCATTTCTTTAGGAATCGAAGGTTAAAAAAAATGCTATTTTTTTAATGAGCTAAAATGAACATGGTATGGTATGACCTATGGTTGATATGTTTGCTAGAATATTCAAAATGCTTTTGCAAGCACATGGAGATGCAGATGGAGATATACCAAACAAAGTCCTAATAAATGCCACTTTTGTCTGCACTATTAAGCACAAGCTCTAATGGTCAAACATTGTAATAAATTTTATGTACTGAAGGTAACAAACTCCTATAGTATGATAGGAGTGCTAGCAACATTCTCTTTTGAACACTCTCTATAATACTCACTCTCTTATTGGTTTAAATCATTGTGGGTCTATACATTGAAAATAGAACACATACAAAGTAGTGGGACATACATTGATTTCATCCAATAAAAGAGTGGGTGCTAGAGAAAGTGTTCAAAAGTGAGTGTTGCTAGCATTACTCGTACTATAATGTTAGTTTTTCTTTTTTTTCAATTTGTTGGTCCAAATTATAATCTGAGTGTAGTACTTTTTGTCACCCCCAATGTAAGGAAAGAGTTTAGGAAAAATAGAAAAGAATAAGAGTACTAAATGGTGGGGAGGAAAGTTTTGGTCAGGTTGTTCACGTGATGGCAGTGATGTTTATTCAGAGCACACACATGGAAGCATATCTTCAAAGGACAAAATGAAATATGTCTAGTCTAGCTTTATCAATTTTCTTGCTCTCTTCTTACAAATTTTACCAGAATTCAATTTCTATACGAACAACTAATTATAACTATATATGTTGACATATGTTGTAGGTTGTGAACAACGTTTTAAGAAATTGTAATAGTCATCTTGATTTTTGAACGTATAATGTGTATTATAATAGTTTTCGAATGTATTGAAAAGAGTTATTGTTAATATTGAAGAATTGTTTTAACTTTAAAGACTATTTTGACAAATGAACTGCACAATCAAACATTATTTTAAAGTTTCAATACATTCAAAAACTATTATAACTACACGTTACACATTCAGAAATCAAGATGACTATTACAACTTTTTAACTTATAACATATGTCAACATATATCGTTATATTTTAACTCTCTTACCAAAAATAGTAGGATCGTATTGAAATCAACAATTTTTTTACTTTTAAAAAGTTAATTTCACAACTTTTCACCATTTTTCAATGCATTTTTTTCTATTTCAATTCTATTAACCAATGCCTAAGGGCATTCTTTAGCATTCCCCTATGACAATAAGTAAGTACATATATCGATTAATATTATAGTAAATAAGTATATTTAAAGACTAATATGACGGTATTAACATAAATTTTTAATACGAGGAACTATTTTGACTAACTAAATGCGCAACAAATTACTATTTTAAAATTTCAATACATTCAAAAAATGTTGTGGTTACTCGTTGCAACCGATGAAACCTCCAAATCATGGTTCAATTGTTTTTCCATTGAGCTATGGTTGAACCGATGATTAATAAATTTATAAGAGATTAATTATAATAGACTGTTAGAGTACATCTACTTTACAACGTCAACCAATTAAAATCAATATTTTTGACACATCCGCTTTTGTCCACACCTTCCTTCATTTTGCCTCCCATGATTTTGTTATTTGCAGTTTTAACAACTTCATCCTCTCATGATTTTGTTCTTTGCAGTGTGAATAACTTCAACCCCCATAACTTCATCCATGTACACAAATGGAAGTGTAACCAAGATGGATAATTTCTTAATTAACTTGCAGATTGAATAATAATGATGCAAGAATTTCTTCACAAATTGAAGAAATTTCACGAGAAATATAATTTGATGGTAAAGAGCAAAATTAACACATCTTGATGAAAGGTATGGCAAAAAACAAAATCATGGAGGGAGAAGCTATCAATGAATACCGACAATAAAGGAAAGTGTGAACAAAAGCGGTTATTGGAGATTTGATTTGGATTTTTCCATTTTAATTCGCTTGTGTTGATGTGTCAAAAATATTGATTTTAATTGGTTGACGTTGTAAAGTAGATGTACTATGAGAGTCTATTCTAATTAATCTCAATTTATAAATAAAATAAGTATTTACAAAATTGAAAAGGTAAACAAACAATCAAACCGATAGAACCAAATGTCGTTAAACCACGATTTAATTCAGTTTTAACCGACGCAAAATAGATCGTGATTGAACCAACTGATAGACTAGTTGTTTCCCAATTAAACTAACTGGTCCAGTTTTGTGATTAGGGGCTTTGTAGGATTTCTCCATCCCCTATATTCTCTCCCGTGAATATTCAATTTCCTTTTAAGGATCCCGCGGTCAATATTCAATTGTTAGTTGAAAAAGTTAAGGGTATATTTACCTACCATGCATGTTTTCTATGTTGACTTTTATTTCAACTAATAAAATATAGTAGGAAAATTTAATATTTTGCTCATCATTTTTTTTTCCAGATTTTGAAAGTAGGTTTACTATTTTCATAACTTTTAAAAATGTCAAAATATTTCCTTCAAAAAGAAAAATGTCAAAATATTGTTTCATAATCTTTGCTCGAGGTTTGGTCCTCTTGGTGCATTAGTTATGTGAAATATTTGGTGCTCGAGAAATAAGTTCATTTTTTAAGTTATTGTCCAAGTTACAAAGTATGTTATTGCAACTATTTCATCTCAACTTCAAGTGGCTAAAACTGCTTTTGGTAATATCAGGGAGCAAAATGCTCTTAACCTTGTTGAGAGGTCTCTTGACAACGAGGTGATCATGACACATGGATCCTTAACATAGATGGGAATACGCTAACAAATCCAAGTTTGGCATACTTAGGTTTGGTGGTCTCGTTAGAAGGCATTATGAGAGCTTTATATTTAGGTTCCATTTGAGTGTTGGTTGGTTTAATATCCTTCATGTTGAGATTGAGATGATGTGTGTGTATCAAACTATGCTGGAAAGCAGAATTCATATCTCTAGTCTATTACTCTGATTGTTTGCACCTCGTTTAGTTTGTGAAAAGTGGGACGTATCGCTTTCATCATTATTCTAATTTGTTGGAACGTATAAAAGTTTATCTGAGTATGAATATTGAAGGATTTCTCTTCATCGTATTCTTAGGGAAGCTAATATTTGTGCAGATTTTCTTGCAAAGTTGAACACCAATATTACCAAGCCACTTGTTCAAATTTATAATCCTCCTCCAAAACTTTTTTCTAGCTGATGCTTTATGTGTTTCCTTTGTCAAGGAGTATTTTTTTTTCTTCCTTTTCTCATGTAATAAAAAAAAGACCCATGTGATTAATTAGGGGGATGTATTGGATTAAGATTTCAAGGGATTTTAAAAGACTTTTTAATTATGAAAAAGTCTTATGGTATTCAATCAGGACTCTTTGCAATTTAAAAAAAGTCTTGTGCTATTCAATTAAGATTCTTTGTCATTTTAAAAAAGTCTAGAGGTATTAAATCAAGACTTTTCATCACTTAAAAAAAGTCTCATGGTATTCAAAATCATTCAAATTTCAAATGATTGTTAAATAAATTAGATTTTGATGGATTTTCTAGTGAAATTTTAACAAGAAAAAATCTTTCATGAAGACATAAGATTTCTTTAGGATTGTTTTTCTTTAAAAGTTTACTATCTCTTTCTTATCCCTTCGTCTCTCTCTCTCTCTCTCTCTCCCCCTCCCTCCCTCCCTCCCTTTTCTCCCTTCTCTCCCTCCTCTCATCCCTCCCTCTCTCTATCTCTCATAAAAATAAAATAAAAAATAAGAGTATGTATTGAAAATATTATGATAGTGTG
>Ga0315915_1010257_pt1 | contig 10442 bp, 8 predicted proteins | sample MpolbnodulesMG_FD_207738 | JGI IMG/M metagenome (GOLD analysis project Ga0315915, IMG submission 207738) | Medicago polymorpha root nodule microbial communities from Los Angeles, California, United States - branched nodules | ecosystem: Host-associated > Plants > Roots > Nodule | place: USA... | reverse complement strand
GATGAGTTAGAAACACCAAGAGTGAAAGCCCTGTTGAAAAGATTATCTGCTAATAACAGAGACAATGAACTTGGTTCTACATTGCAAAACTCAAATGGTTCAACTGGCTATGATGTTGGAAGCAGCAACATGGTGAATCTGACTTGTAAGAATGTTGAAGATGGTTGCAAGAACTGTGCTATGATATCTGAATATCTAAGGGTGTTTGGCAAGGAAATTGGAGAAGAAGTTGGAAAAGAACTTGGAAAGGAATTAGGCAAGGTATATGGGACTGAGAGGGCCTCAACCAAGCACCTAAAAACAAAGAAGAAGCTGCAATCTGAAAGAAGCAAAAGCTTTGGCCTACTTGTTTTATTAGTGTAGTTATGGATTTTCTTCTTGGTTGTTTTGAAGTTTATGTAATCTGTTGAAATGTAATGTGTTCAAAGATGACCTTTTGTAACATCTATAATTTAGTATGATGTAATGCTTGGTATTAATGAATGAAATATTTTTGTTTTGTTACATTCTGGTTTAACTTTGGCATCAGTAACATCATGATTCAATACAAAATAGTTAGCACCACTTTTAATAGTGCATAAAAGACTTAAGAAAAGAGCACATAAAGTGCATAAGTCATAACATAATAGTCAATAAGTCATCACATAGAAGTACAAAACACTTAGCACCACTGTTAATTGTGTTTAAAACACATTACAAAAATATTCCTCACTAAAGTATTCCTCAGACTCATCTGGATCTGAGCTATCTAACTCCTCACTAAAGTATTCCTCAACTGGTTCCACCATAGCAGCCTTACCCTTTCCCTTACTTAAGTTTTTCTTCTTCTCTGGTTCAACCATAGGAGCCTTACTTCTAGTGCAGGGACTACTGCCTGACTTCTTCATATTGCCTATTAACAACTTCTCTACAAGGATTTCTTCATTTTCAACAACATCAAACCCATCATCTAGTGCAGTAGCTCTCTCATTTTCACTGTCATCTAGCTCCACATCATCACTACTATAACCACTATCCTCCACATCAGAGTTGAACTTCATATCAAAACATACAGGTTCCCTGAATTCCAAATTTCTTTCCAAGACATGTTATTGATTGTGTTCAAATATAAATGTCCATCAACTTCTTCACCAATAGCCCTTATAGCAACTTCTTTAGCAAGATGATCAACATAAACTTGAAAAAACTGACCATCTTTCCCATCAACAGCACCCCAAATCCTGTAGTGTTGTTTATCATAGCCCTAACCAGTTACAATCTCATCAATAGCATCCATACCCCAAGTCTGTAAGTCTATATCATTTACTTTTGTTTGCTTTCCACCTCTATAGAACAAGACATCATCCCTAACAAATTCACCACCGTGATGAAAGATACAGTGGAAAACCATTTTTTCCTGCAAAAAATTTCAAGACCAATCAAAGTTTGACACGTGTAAGTGTGGACCCACATACATAACCTACCCACACAGTCAGCAAAGCAATTTCCTTTCTTTGGAATAAAAAACCCTAAACGACAACACCCTAAAAGACAAAAATTTGTGCAAAGATATGATTTTTAAAGCCATTAACAGGACGACAACAGCTACAAACAACCATCTTTGTTTAAATCCATGCAAATATATGCTTTTTAAAGCCTTGAAACAAAGAAGAAGGATAAAGAAGAAAGAAAGAAACTTACCGAAGCGGTTCCACCTTCTTTGTTCATTTTCGCCTCCGCTACAACCCTCTTTCCTCTTTCTTCCATGCTTTCCGTCGTGTTCTTCTTCTTCGCATCGTTCTTTCGATTCTTCTTTTCCATAGATACCTTCTTCTTCTTCGCGTTCTTCATGTTCTTCGAGTTCGTCATCTTCTTCTGGGTTTCGATTTGGATTCGATTATGAGTTAGGGTTTCGTTTCTTGGTGAGAGATTTGGATTCGATTCTGAGTGTGGGTCTAGAAAATGGAAGATGAAAGTGTGTAACGTGTTTTGTTAGGGTTGAAAACGAGAAAAAGAAGTGACTTTCTATTTTCTTTGATTTTTGTTTTTAAAAGATTTTAAAATTTTAATGTTTTTTTAATTATTAAAATGATTTTAATTAAAAAAGAGGAAATAGTGATGTGTTACATAAATACACACGTGTCAGGCGAAAAAAAAACTAAAATAAATACACAGTGGCGTGCCACGTCATGCCATGTCAGCATCAGGAATGTGTCAAATGGGATCAGGGGTGTTTTCGAAAGAATCTTCATATTTCAGGGTCAAAATCTAAACTTTTTTTCACAGGGAAAAAACCGGAACTCGCATAAATTACAGGGAGGGTAAAGACATATTAACCCTATTTTTTTTACTCTTAAATTTTGTATTGAAGTACTGTCGTAAATAATTGCTCTTGTGGTTTTGTTGTTTGGTTTCTTGTATATGTATGCTTTCCTTCATTATCATTTTACTTTTATCTCTTAAAATTTTTTATTAAGAGTTTACCGTTCATTTAGATCACAATACTTAAATGATTTTTATTGGGAGGATGACTCTCATGATTACCGTCCAATTAAAAGATGAGTGAATGATTTTATTTTCATAGAAAACAAACATCTAGATTGGAGAAATTTGTTTTTTCTTTTTGTTTTGGCTTTCCATTTTTATTGTTTTCGGAGTATCTACAATTTAATAGTAATTATTTTAGGGGTAATAATCATTTTCGCCACAATAGTCCTCAATTTATCGAAATTGCAAAATAATAATTGATTGTGCAATTTGTTAGTGAAAATAGTCCCCGATGTTAAAATAGTCTCCAATATTGACATTATGAACGAAACATTTTAACATAATGGACTAATTTTTACTAACATAATGTACAGTCAGAGAGTATTTTGAAACATCAATACATTGAAGAATTATTATGACTATTCATTCTTTACACATACCATAATGATTATTACCCAATTTTTTATTTTTTCACTGTTGTAGAAAAAAACTATATAGTAACTAAAAACTAGATACATTGTTTTTCCGCTTTATTGGTACAATGTTTTTCCTCTTTTATTGATTGATATCCAATTAAAAAATTATTTTTTAGATTTATTGAACAACTTATGTATTTGGTTTATAGTATAGATCAGATACATCAATTATTCAATAAATTTAAAATGCAATTTTTTTTGCTCATAATAGTGACCGAATGAAGTATATGTTGTTCTTTTTTTGTTTGGGAGGCATTATTATATGTAGTTCTTGCTGAAATTATGCAATTCTGTATTATTCAAAAAATAAAAATCGATTAACTCCTCTTTTAAAATTAAAATAAACAAATAAAATTTATCAGCACTAAATTAAAATTTCTATACTTGTCAATCAAAATCAGATATGGCTAAAACCATGGAGATAAAGAAAACTACTATTAAAACTAAATTATTTTATATAATCCTAAAATATCTACAAATATTTTTTCTTTCTAATTTTAAAAGTAACAACTAATAATAACGCGCAAAACAAAGTTAACAATAAGAGTTGCCTATAAAAAGGAATACATACGTGAAAAAAAAAGTTAACAACAATTACTTGTCTTCTCTCTAAAAAAAAACAGAAAAACAAGTATTTTCTTTACTTTGTGCTCTCAACAAGTTCACAAACGTGAAAAGCTGGTAGCTTCTGTTCTTTTTGCTTTTCTTTCTTTTTCTTAATCTTTGCTCTCTTGTTTTTCTCAAGCCCTATTTTCTTTACTTTGTTTTTATTTTTATTTTTTATACCACCATATTTAATTTGCCTCTTTGTCAACTGAGTATGCTATTTGTAAAAAAAAAAAAAAACTGAATATGCTATAAAATTGTTTTTGTTGTTTGTCATTCCTTTAAGGTTGACCGCATTCGTTTCTATTGCTTCTAATTCTTGTTCCTTGTTTTACGTTTTTTTTTTGTTAAACCTTATTTTTATGTTTTGTTGATCGTTAAAAAAAATAAAAAAATAATACAGTCTTAATGTCTGTTATAAAGACTAAGGGTTTTAGACAATACTCCTTAGGGTTTGTTATAAAGAAGTGGTTGAGTTTGGTTCTGTTTTACTTTAAAAAAAATTTGGAAAACAATGTGCATACTCCATTAGGAGAGAAGTGCAGAACAGTGAAAGAATAGATGAGGAACTAATTCTGAATTAGAATCACAAAAAACACATCCGATAAAATGTAACTTAGACACTGAAAATTGTATACTCTCTTCCACTAGACACTTTTATGCCACTCTCTTCACTATTTTGTTCTATTTATTTGCACAGCTCTACCTATACTGTTATTAATTTTATCTCTATATTTGTTTTCAGGGATGGAGGCTCTTGATTCTGTGGATGACCTATGGGGTTTCTTATCTGACATAGGCGAGGATGATTATGAGAAACCTACAAAAGCCTTTCCTTCATTGGACCTGGATGATTCCAACCATTCATTTTCTGTAAGTTTAACCTTTCCAAAATGCTTGCAAGGCCGTGACAAAGTTATTGAGTATGTTGCTTGATTTTTTTTTATCTAGTTTTGACTTGTTGAGGTGTGATCATGAAAGAGATTGGTTTGAATCAATTAGAATTGTGATATATTATATTGTTTTTGTCCAACGTAGAATTTTATCTAGTACTCCCAGATTTTTACTTGTCTTCCTTTTAGCATGAATGAATTGGCAATTTGAGATTTTCAGTGCCTCCGGTGCCAACGACAGATTCTCTCTTTGCATCAAAGTTTTCATTTACTTGTGATCACTGTTTCAAGGTTTCCATGCTGTGGAGCCACATCTCTCTCCGTGTGAATACTAATGTCTTGATCAAAAATTAATGTGTCGGTTCTTATCATGTTCCAGGAGTTTGTAGTAGAGGATCTTGAATGGCTATCCAACAAAGATGCATTTCCAGCTGTTGAAACATTTGTTGACTTTTCCTGTATTCAACCAGATATTTCACAGAATCAAAAGATAGCACCAATTGTTGAGAACAGCAGAAGCAGTAGCAACAGCAATAACAGTTCCAACAGCATTACACTCTTAAGTGGCTGCAATCACATTAAGTTCCCTGTCCGTGCACGGAGCAAGTCTCGTAGTAAGCCTCGCCTTGGCATTTCTGATACCTCGAACCATCAATTCGCGTGGAAACAACCGAGTAACAAAACTTCCAAAGAACAAGTGACGCAGACCTCAACCATTGGGAGGCAATGTTATCATTGTGGAGCTGATAATACTCCGCTATGGCGTGCAGGTCCTAATGGTCCAAAAACACTTTGTAATGCATGTGGGGTCAGGTATAGGTCTGGCCGACTTGTACCTGAATACCGCCCTGCAAAGAGCCCAACTTTTTGCAGCAATGTGCATTCTAATTCCCACAGGAAAGTAGTGGAAATAATTCGTAGTAAGCCTCACCTCGGAATTTCTGACACATTGAACCATCAATTCACGTGGAAACAGCCGAGTAACAAAACATCCAAAGAACAATCGAAGAAAACCTCAACCATTGGGAGGAAATGTTATCATTGTGGAGCTGATAATACTCCGCAATGGCGTGCAGGTCCCGATGGTCCAAAAACACTTTGTAATGCATGTGGGGTTAGGTACAGGGCTGGCAGACTTGTACCTGAATACCGCCCTGCAAATAGCCCAACTTTTTGCAGCGATGTGCATTCTAATTCCCACAGGAAAGTAGTGGAAATAAGGAAGCAGAAGAGAATGAGAATGGGATGAAAGTCATTGATAAAATGAAAAGTGGTAGCTAGTGAAACATTGCCTTTTAGCAGTTAGCTTGCAATAAATTAGGATTTTGATTTTCTTTTTTATTTTGGTCTATTCTAATTGAATTTTTAGTCCTTTTTCGCTGTCGGATGTTTTTGATGGGCAGTGAAAGTTTTGAAGTTAGGGAGGCCTTAAATAATTTCATTGGAAAATTTGGTTTTTGCATTTTATGTTGCTCAGATCACATGTTTCTTGATTGGGGATTAGGAAGAAGATAAGTTGCAAGGAGTGACTTGGCTCATTCATAGAGGCAAGTTCTTATCTTATACTTATCTGAACCTATTCAAGATTGGTAGATAGTGGTGTAATTAATTGTTGAGGAATTTAGGTTCCATTCAAAGATTTGATAGAACATTCATGTTTTTTAAAAGATATTCCTATAAAAAAAAAATGTTAGAACCAAGCTGGTTCAAATTCAAATGCAAAATTGAATCATATTTCTTTCACATGATCTGATGTAGTTGAACAGATTCATCTCTTTGATGCTCATGCTAACCAATGCAATTAGCTTCTTAAAAAAAATTTGAAAGTTTATTATAGTGTGACTCAGGAATAGGTGGAGTGCAAGGTAATCTCAATGCTTTCTTTGGAAGTAATGATGTTGTTTCCATTTACAAAGTAGTAGATTCAAGAATTATTCAATGTTTAGAGTCTGACTTTCAATTGATTGAGTGTTTGATATCCTCAATGCATTCTTAACTTTTACTCTGGACTCAATTGTAAAAAAGAAAAAAATGCAAGAATTTATTGGACTCAAATATAAGAAAATGGCAAATAATATCCACATTTAATATTAGAAATGGAAACTAAAGTTTCTGTGTATAACGGTTTTTAAGAATACAAGTCATGTTAAAATTTGGTTGACGACATGCTTAACAATTTAACCATTGTCTGCTAATGTATGGACTATAGAGTTTTCAGTCCTGTTAGATAACCCCTGCTGAAAGCCGATACGCGCTATTGCGATTTCGCTACAACTGCAATTGCCGTTACTTTGTTGGATATCAGAAGTTATTGTTTTTTATACTTTTTTCCCTAATGATACCAATAAAAATATCATTTGAGCTGCACATGACATTTTTAAAAACAATAAAAATAAAATAATGTTGAGTTGGTGATGAGATGGTGTAACATCGTGAGTATATTCATTTTTTTTAAAACACAACATCTATATGTATCAATATCGTCATATTTATTTTTGAAATGAATTCGGAGTAAATACTTTCCAAACAAAATCATTTATAATTTCCGACAAATTGATAAATAGTAAGAGAATACTCACAACCCAACATTACGGAATAATGATAATATAAAGAGGCACATTAGAGACGACAATGTAAAAGGCCCTCCCAATATACAACCATAGTGAAAATAACGTAATCGCAAAAGAAAGGTTAGGCAAGACGTCATGCACTAACTCAAAGACCTGCCCTACTGCATTCTGCATAAAGAATGACTGCTTACCCAGTCAGCATAGCAGCAAGCTACTACCCAGGAGTAAACATAATATATCCAAAAGACGACTGGAAATACAAGGCACAAGTGAACGGTAGAATTGGACCGGATACCAAGTTTTGAAAACAAAAAAAAGACTATTTCTACTAAAATATTGAGCAAGGTGACAAATTGTCAGCATGAAAGCCTAACAAAGAAGTTTGTTGCACCAAATCCTGAAGATTCCGCCCTGCTCAATTTGCTACTGATCTAACTCAGCAGCAAATGAATCTTTTGCTGAAATAAAAGCCAATTTTTACTCCTTTTCAATCACAACATCATTCCATAATTCTAAATTCTTATAATAGTGACTTATCCACAAATCAGCAAAACTCCATTTGCAGTAATAATATCAATTCGAATATTTGGATCCTTGACACTAGCACCACACACCGTTTCACTTGCACCAAGAATACTATTACAAGTTTTCATTATATTAAGCCTATTCATATAACTCTTCCTAACATTACTGTAGTTATTGCCTACAGTTCAGGTTGCTCTAGATTTTCAACTCTTCAATGTTCTTCTAATATATATATATCTAACTTCCATGAGTTATATAGGGACATTATGTCACGTCACCCCTATGCATGGAAGATGATAATCTGTAAAATTGATAGTCATAATATAAAACCTGCTGTCACAAGTCTCTAAAGATAATTGGCCAATTCATAGGCTCTTAATGCAAACGTAACCTTGGAAATAATTAGAATCTAAGTTTCTCTAAATAGAATGAACACATGTTTGGTAATATAGAAACTTTTCCCTTCAAAAACAATTATAATCATCTGCATAGCATGCTTATATTAAAAAAGAATATGCATAATTCGTTGCACTTTAAGCAATTAATGATTGAAATGTGCATACTATCATGAGATATGTGTGGTAGCTAATTGGAAACTACATGAATCTGTGAAAAAAGTCTTGATTGCAAAGTTTAAGAATTTAAATAGTTGAAGAAGGTTCTACCTATTTCATAAAGAATTTAGTGGTGGCTTGATATGATCCTATATTCAAAACAAGATCATAAGTTCAAATTTTGAAATTGCTTTCTACTTTCAATATACTTATGATCATAGAATATCATACAACAAACCATTTAACTCAATGTATGACAGCATGAGGAGAGAACAAAAACCTCTAACAGACATATAATATAAATTAAAATAATGGCAATTTCTCAAGTTGCAAAATAAATCAACTATTATGTTTGAAATAGTCCATGAAGTCACCCGTAATCAAAATCAGTACAAATTAAATAACATAAACATAAACTAACAAATAGGTTGCAGTTGCTCAAGCTCAAGTGACATCACACCACATCTACAACTTAACAATAAGAACAAGGTGATATTAAACTCTCAACGTAAACTTCAAGAATATTTTGAAAATTTGTAGGCTTGATAGTACCCTTCCTGAAATCGTAAACAAAATAATTAAAATCAAAATTTCCTACACACTTCAGCAGCACTTGATCATCCTCAAAGATATATATTGCCTTGGGATGGGCAGAACAATATCTAGGATCTTTCACGTAAGAAATTGTGAACAGTTTAATCCAAGACTCTGTATTTCCATACTCTTTCATAATCCAAACATCATCACTATAAGTCACGGACAAGCAACCCCTTAGCACACCCAAGGTTGAGAAGCCACTCACATCGACTCCTCCACGATTTGGAAGCAAAACCTTTTGATAAGACTCCTTCCCCAAATCAAAAGCAACAATAAAGCATGAAGTTCTCGGATAAGGTTTAAAGGCCAACCAATTAATTGCGCCGCCAACAAATTTTCCACTCACAAGTTTTCCGGACATGTCATAAGGGACAACACCAAAAGGGAACTTCTTAATGCTTCTCCAAAAATTGGTACCTAAAGTATGAAGTTTTAATTCAATTTTGTTAACCCACCTACCTCTGGACTTATTGTAGTTGAAAACAACAATCACCTTGTAATTATCCGTTAAAGAATCATAGCCGAAGATAAATTCTGTTTGCGGCTTTAAGCAAAATTGCATGTACTTGTGACTAAACTCTTGTGGCTTTTTTAAAAGGGGCAACTCCCTGAATTTTCTAATGGTAGGGTTCCACAATATAACTAAGTCTTTAGAATCCTTTGCAATACAAAGGATGCCATTGCAAGAGCCAATTATGAAGCAATTCGGATCAAACCTAAGATAATCTCCAAAATAGGTGGGTATAATCTCAAACTTTGAGACGTTACTGGTTATGTTGGTGAAAACAGAGTCGAGTGGGTAAGACTTGAGAATGTAGTACTTACATGAGTAATTGCTGTAGCTTAGGCAGAGCGTGTTTGAGGGTGTGGCTGACATGCTAAGTTGCTTCTTAGCGAATTTGAGATCAGTGATTAGAGAATTCCATGCCTTGCAAAGGCATCGGAGTTGAACGAGGAGTTGAACGGGTAGCCTTGGGAGGATTAATTTGTGAAATGATGTCGAAAGGAAGAGTGGGAAGTGATGGCGTGTGAAGTAAATCATCAGAAGAGAGTAAGACTGAGGGGATGTTAGTGTTTCCACCATAGTTGATCGAAAGCTGCTTGTTGGTGACGGTGGTTGAGTCATCCATTGTTGCAGAATAAACGGAGTAGTTTTGATTGCCCTAACTACTATTTGAGTGTGGCTGTAATGACCTCAAATGAAATGAAAGAAATATATAGGTTCAAAATAGGGTTAGGTTTTGCGAGGGAAAAGTGTAAGTCCCACGTATGAAACACACCTCATAAGTGTTTATAGAGTGGGTGTACCTCTAACAGGGGTACATAATTACCTGAAGTAAACACTAGAGAAAAAAATATATTGATATTTTGTCAAAAAAAAGAAAATATTGATATATATTTTATTATTTAGAAATGATAAAAAAATATTAATAGCAAAACTATTTTGGAACGCAATCTAAAATATTTTGAAACACAATCTGAAATACTTTGGTAGGCAATCTAATATATTTTAGTGCATGATCTGGAATATATTTTGATACTCAATAATATATTTATGTACTGAATAATATATTTTTGTATTCAATATAATATAGGGTTAAGAGGTCTTTACCCTCTGTAATATAAGTCATTTTCAGTTTTCCCTCCTGTAAAATATTTTTTTTGATTTACCCCCTGTAAAATATTTTTGTTTTGATTTACCCCCTAATAGGCCATACAAAAACCAATTTTATTTTTTTTTGAAGTAATTTTAGT
>Ga0315915_1010255_pt1 | contig 10445 bp, 6 predicted proteins | sample MpolbnodulesMG_FD_207738 | JGI IMG/M metagenome (GOLD analysis project Ga0315915, IMG submission 207738) | Medicago polymorpha root nodule microbial communities from Los Angeles, California, United States - branched nodules | ecosystem: Host-associated > Plants > Roots > Nodule | place: USA... | reverse complement strand
TCACCTCCATAATAGTATCTTCCAATGCTTGTTCCTTCGTCATGGGTATCACACTCAACTTAAAAAAAAATAATAATGGTTACTTTCTTTGCAAAGGCTACGTTGTTGGCAACAAAATTTGTAGTACAACAGTAGCATGTTAAGGGGAAAATTCACTAGAGCATCCTTTTGTACAGGAAGGGAGAATGAACGGGGAATGTGTGAAAACCCAGATGTATCCTTTGCTGCTAGTAATTTTCAAAACAAACAATGTGCCATTTTAATTAAGTTTAGGGGCAATTTTGTGTTTTTCCTTACTTGGTATTCTTGTCCTTTACTTCTCTTTCGTGGTGTGTGTGTGTGTAATGGCATTCCCCTTTTTTCGGTACAAGCTGTGATAGTGACATTTTTTTTTGACAGAAAATACTTATTGGTGTGATAGTGACATTCTTATTGGTGTGATGAAAATGAAATGAAAGTAATAAAATTTAGTCCTTAAATATATGGGAATTTCTTCGGTACACCCATAAATTAAGATGTACTGGTACTTTTATATTAAAAATCTATAAATTAACTATCATTTTTATAAAATAAAGAGCTACTTGTTGATATTTGTATTTTAGAAAATATCATTTCATAAGAAAAAAAACATCATTTCATTGATTATAAATATCATACTAATTTTTTTTACATTTTATTGTAAAAAATAATCAAAATTTTCTACTATGAGTACTAAAAATTCAGAAAAATTAAATTTTATGTCGTCGACGTTTTTTATAAATAAGATTTAATTATTATAATTATAGGTGATAGAAAACAATTTTTCTCTTCAAAAAATAACACATTTAATTATTAATTTAATGATTTGGTGTACCAATACACTTAAATCTTTGGGTGTACCATAGAATTTGCCCTTAAATATACGCTCATTAATTAAATTTACCAGTAAATTAGTTACATTTTTAAAAAATATATATATATATTTCGTTCATCAACTTAAACTCAAATATGAGAAGCTTGGAAGAAATATCTCACAAATGTTAAACTTTGACTCGGTTGTTATTTTAGTCCAAACAATCATTCACAAATAGAATTTGAATTTGTTTCCACTTAGACAGACACAAATTGTTTTTCAAATAATTGACATTTGTAACTTGCACCCACAAATATTTGTTTACCCTCACGAATATTTATTTATTTTTAATTCAGTTACATTTGTAAAAAACTAGACCATCACAAACATTAATTGATTTTTTTATTCATGCTGGGAAGAATTGGGCCGTCACAAAGTTGAATTAGATTTATAATTTATTTTATTTTCACTAGCCAATTAATTCAATTTCCAATGAATATTAAAACATCAAGTGATAGCTTGACCTCTACATGGTATTTTGATCTATCTATATTTATACTATATGTCTAAATAGAGTATATTTTGACCATTATCTACTATAGATATGAAGTAACAATATTCATTTTGAGAAACAGTCATTTTGGTTATTGAATAACCAAAACATTGTTATAATAGTCTCTTATTGATACAAAAACATTTTTAAATATGTCTTTCATTGGTGAGCCATGTCCTTGATGTGCCTTTTTTGTTTTAGTTTGGATTTCAACTGTGTTTTTTTGGTTAATCAATTTCTATCCTGAAATTACAACAAAGACCCTAGATTATATTTTCCTAATTTGGAAACATTTAATAGCTAGAATGATAACATCTTACACATTTAACAATTAAAATGACCATTCTCTGGTTTGTGTTATTTTAAACATCCAAAAACTAAAGCTCAATGTGAATTGTAGCATTACTCAGATACACATCTCAAGACTTGTTGTTATAAGGTATTGTTATCAAAACAAGTTCTGGTATAAAAAGAAATCAAAAGAACATGCATAATAGTAGAATTATACTACTGTTAAGCGATCACTTCGGTGGGACAAAACCCATTATTAACATGGAGAATTTTGGATGAGTCCAAAAAGTTTTTACTAGCCAAACAGAAATGAATGGTCAGAGTCCGGATATCGTATGAAATTAATAATCAATCAACAAAGTACAAGTGAATATGAACCTACAAACCTTGGAAGTTGAAATCTGCACTAGACTATTGGCTTCAACTGATAAAAAACACACAAAAAAGATATTAGTTTAAAAGAAACTCATATTTGCAATTTCTGTCCACAAACGATAAAATCATAGTTTTTGTTTCATTAAATTACATTTTTGGTCCGTTAAGTTGTTTTTAAGTTTCACTCTAGTCTGATAAAAAAAAACAAATTCACTTTAGTCCTTTAAATTTTTTTGTTTCAATTAAATCCCTTACATCACAAACATTAGACACTTTAGTCCCGCAACTCAAATACAGGCTGAAATTTGAAACTATGCTCAAACAATGAAATAGATCACCAAAAAGAAGCCACTGACTAGTGACAGTAACTGATTTTACCTCAAATTCGGATGCTGTCCTTGCATTTCAGAATTGACATGCAGAAGGGTTTGTTGTTCATATAACTTTCGCATATTCTGTCTCTTAATTCCATTTCTGAAGGAAGTGCTTGCCAGAAATCGTTTTTCTTTGTAGGGTAAGTCCAACTTTTGCAGCTCTCTTGTTTTCTTTTCTAGGTACTCTGTTGCTTGCACCTGAACTGATATAACAAAACATCATTTGCAGTGAAACAATGAATATTTATAATGCACAAATCCAAATCTTGATAGAAATGAAAATCAACCTTAAAGATAAAATGTAAATGTCCATGAAGTTAGCAAATAAGGAGGAAAATATGATTAGTACAATATCTCCGCATAATACCCAAAAAAAATGTATTACTTCACATTATATGGCCTTTCACACGCACACATAAAGAATTAAAGATAGAAGCTCCCATAAATTCTAATACCAGAAAACTATTGAGCAGTACTAATAAGATCCAAGCAATTGAAAATGATAAGTCAATAAAATATTTCAATAATTTCATAGAAAAGAAACAACAAAAGAACAAGGAGATAGAATCGAGAATGTAACCAAGCTGTCTAGCATCTTGACCTTGCATGAATGGAAATATTCTCATGACAGCTCTGAGTAGGGAGCAAGATAGAAGCTATAAAAGATTACAATTACATAGCAAAATCTAAGAAAAGATGCTTTGAAGGTCAAGCTAGTGATTTCTGGTCGAACCAAATACAACACCATAATAAAAGCAGAAAGGACACACTCCCATTGAATGTTGACACCTTGTTGCAACCTACGAAACACTAATATAGACGCGGACACAGGATACAGACACATCGATACTGGTAATAATTTAAGAAAATAGAATAATTGAATGTAACCACATTTATTGTTGATGTGTCAGTGTCAGACACCGGACAAGCCTTCAATCTGAAGGGTCAGTGCTACATAGACTTCAACAAAATCTTAGATCAAATCATGAATTAGAAACTATTCTTCTCAAAATTCAAATAGCGTATTCTGAAAATGATGTGTATGTAATGTAGTTAAACTTAAACCTGCTTGCCAGTGCAATAAACAGCATTTGAATGTTCAATGCATATGAATGGAGATATACCAGAACGTGAAGTAATCGATGTCAGTGAAAAGTTCCTGAGCCTAGTAATCTCACTGATAGTATTAGTCTTCAAATTATCAGGAATCACGTCTCTTCCAAGCTTTTGAATTTGAACATCACTATTTGCAATGCACCTCAATGCATTTTCACATGCCTATTCACCAAACAGTAATTACTAATGAAGCATTCAAACACAAGAAATTCCAATTTCAAACTAAAAGTGACGAAAACTACATAATTTTATTCAAAACTAATAAGTCCGTTTCAGAAAAAGCATTAACTAAGCTAAATCTTCAATTACACATTATCACAAACACGATACACGCATAATTCGTTACCTTTACTGCAACTGCATGAAAACCGTTCTTCACAGCGTCTTCCACAAAATTTAACCATTCTAATGGCGAAACATGTAGCAATTGAATAGTAGCAGCTTTGAGTTCTCGCATAACTAAAGCCTCGTATCTCAATGCCAAACAACTCTTCAAAATTGAAATTAAAAAACGCAAAAGGAAAAAACGAATTAGCATATTATTATACAAGCATTTGTTATATAAATTGAATCATTAGAGATGTACCTCTAGATCTCCGACGAGAGCGAAAGCGCGAACGAAGAAATCGAGAACGAGAAGCTTATCGTGGATTGATTCTGCGGCGATGGAATGAATGATAGAAAGTGATTCAGATTTGAGGAGTTGATTCAAGCTGGATCGAATTTCGACTAACGATTTCACGTCTTTGGAGATCAAAAGCGAATCTAGAAATCGGAGCGTGGAATCGCCGAAACTGCGATGAAATCAAAATGTTAGAGAGAGAGAGAGAAAGAGAGAAAGATGAGAGAGAGGAGCAACCTTCTGGTTTGGAGGAGGTAGCGAAAGAGAGAGAGTTGTTGTTCTACAGAGTCTGACATTTTTGGAGGGAGAGAGAGAGAATTAGAATTTGGCGGGTAAGAAGAAGGTAACGTTCTTGACAATGACAACTTTGAAATTTTGAACTTCTTTAGGTTTAAATATGGAGATAATAACATACGATTTCCACAATTTAAAAATATGTCTTGTATAAAGTGATGTGATCCACGTATATGAGACCTTGAGGAGTACACTCGAAGAAAATAATAAAATTGGTTATGATATGCCAATTCCTCAGATTCGAATTACTAATGGCTATTTCAAAAAAATTGGAGGATGAAATTGACCGATACATACAAAATTAAAGACGGAAAAGCTTATTCACTCTGAGAAAATGAGATGCCCATATAAGAATGATAAATGATATTTGTACAATCATTTTGTAACAACTTTTTAACAACTTTTTGTCATACTAACATTATGTTCTTATTACCTCTCTTCATTTTTCTCTCTCCATTATTTCTAACTAATAAAAAGAGAGAAAAAGAAAATTGTATCAAATAGTTGTTCAAATATCACTACTCTATAAAAATAGATATGTCAGGGAGATAATAAAAAAGAAGGATAGAAGAAGGTAAAGAAAGAAAGGTCATGAACATAAGATTTGACACAATATTTGAAGGTGGTACTTTAAAGGTCTAATTTGTAATAAGTTGATCTTTAAGTTTTTTTTTGGTACTATAAATCTTTTAAGTTAATTAATTGTAACAAGTTGGTCTTTTAAGTTTTTTCATACCAATTAAGTCTTTTAAGTTAATTAACCGTAACAGTTTGGGGGATTTCTGATCTTAGGTTTTTTTTGTACCAATTAAATCATTTAAGTTATTTAACCGTAACAATTTGAGTGATTTATGATTTTAAAATGTAAGTTATTCGATGTTTAAAAGTTATAATTAAAAAATTTAAATGACCTAAGTGGTACGAAAAATACTTAAAGGATAAACTTAATCTAGTTTAACAACTTAAAGGATGCAAGTGGTATGAAAAAAAAACTTAAATGACCAACTTGTTATAGTTAAATAACTTAAAAGACCTCAAGTATAATTTAATCTAATATTATGTCAATAATACACCCAGAGTGTCTTTCATGTACAATATTAATCGGTAAACACTTTCCAATGAAAAAATATAGAAGATTAAGTTGATTTCTAATTATTAATTGTTAACAAAATTTTGTTATAAGACGTCTTCCAACAAACACTTCTACTTTATAGATAACAAATTATGGTACAACAAACAAACATTTAATGATGTTTAAAAATTTAGACCAACTCGATCAAACAAAAATTAGACTAGAAATGGAAGGGGCCGCGCGAACGCAGGTCCCCACTGCAACAAATTTTAATGTATGCTCCACCACTTGAATAGACCTTATGCTAGCACCCCTCCTAAGTGCAATGGAGGTCACTTGCCTCGGCCATGGGCCTTATTGATCACCCATCGACCCCATCCAGGTAAATATGTAACAATGAGTCACACACTTCTACTTTATACCTCATACTCCAAACTATGTCCAATGTGGGACTCGTCAAAAGAAGTCCCTTTGAAGTTTGGACTTTGGAGGCTACTACTACAAGTGGTCGTGAACATTCTTGCTACAAAGTGGATCACTCTAACTATATTGTAATGGCTACTGATATAGTTAACAAGAATCTTTATCAAGACCAGCTTCCATTTAGTAAATTAGGAGGAATTTATATCCAAGATTCAATGCTGGAGTTGTGTGCCTATCACCAAGGAGATTAAACTCTTATAACCTTGTCTGTGATCAATTTTGGGATTCAACATATTAGAAATTCTTCCATCAAGTGTTTATTTTATGCAGCTAAGGTACCCCCAAAAGTTACTTATAATCCCCTTGTTATACATTTGTTTGGCAATAAATACTATCAGGTAAAAAATTGTAAGTATGCAGATGCAGGGTAGCAATATTTTTTGTTGAACTGGTTATTTCTTAAACCTCCATTAGTTTGAGATGATAGAACTGGTGTTGCTGTGACAGAGTCCATAATTAGATTTATAATACAAATTTAGACTCGTTATGTAGCTGATTGGTGTTGACACTGTAGTTTGAAGTTGTTTTATTTCCCCCCTTTCAAATGGTTCAATCTATTTTATACACAAAATGTCTAACAAGTCTTCTAAATTTTCACTTTCAAACTTTTTATATTGAGAAGAATGAAAATTTTCTATCAATTATTAGTTAGGACTAAAAGAAATTAGTTTGATATGAATTTAAGGAACAAAGTTACTTTTACAAAAACCACAAGAAGTTTACACCTGAGGATAATTTGAACCATTTGGTAAACTAAAAAAAACTTAATTGGTGTAGTTGGTTATTATTTTATGAACTGATCAGATTTCCACATAAGTTCATTTTGTAACTGCACTTTATGGATTCAACAGATCAACTATTCCTTCATCGAGTGTTTATTTTATGCATGTAAGGAGCGAAAACATATTATAACCCCTTTATTGTTCATTTGTTTGTGGATAAATACTTATAACCCCTCTATTGTTCAATTTCGTAAGTGATGAGCAATTTTCTTTATGAAGATGGATGAATTTAGCCAATGACATCCAACTCTATCCTCAAACAAAAGGTTATAGTTTTCCAATGGAGTGTAACTCATCTACCAAAACATTTGGTATATTATTTTGATTATATTCAAACATTTTACAACTGTCAATAAACCAGCCGGTTAACTCTTAGTAGAGTTTACGCCCATTTGAGTCCCACAAGGCTCAAGAGATTATAGTACACCCAGTTGCATGCACGGAACAAAAAGCCCAACCGGTTGGAAGATTTCTATAGAAGAGTTGGATTTACAGCAGGAAAAATGGGGTTGCAAGTTCTGCAAAAGTTTTTCACAAATCTTAAGGCCAATATTAGTTAGTTGTTCTATAAAGTGTTCGTTTATTGTTCATTCGCTGCTATACAAGAAAGGTACCGAGAGTTGGTAGAGGCCTAAAACAACTATGCGTTAATTTGAAACCTTTTTTTCCAACAGAATACTTCATTTAACGCTAATTCTTTTAGAAAAACGTATGTTTAGTTCATAGTTAAAAATCTATCATATACGAGAGAAATGTGGAAAAAAAAATGGAAGTTAAAATGTATCTGATCTGACCAGTGATATCAACATACATAAGCTCAACAATGGTTAGCTAAATTATCATATTATTGTAAATTGTAATCAACAAATTTTGTTCATAATATTATTACTAATAACAAGTCACTTTACTAACATCAAATGAAACGATCATGTAGTAGTTTCTTCAATAACAGCAATGAACAAGCCTCCAACGAAAAGTTATGACATTTGGTGGATTCAAGTAACGGGCACCTCATTATAATCTGATCTGATAAAAGTATATTTACTCTACATAATGTTGAAGAAAAACCAAACATTGCAGCAAACAGACGACACATGAACCAGTCTGGCAAAGAAAAAGAAAGCAAGAAAACATACAGCCCCCACTAAAAATCTAGCTCATCAAAAATACTAGGTAGACTTTAAATGTCCAGTCTATGATTTCTTCATTGGATCTATAGCTCAAATTAAAAAATGGGGGAAAAAACATAGAAAGATAACAAGTTTGCCACTCCTCAATCAATTTCTGCTTGTAGTTGATGTCAAGTGTACAGCCTGTGGAGAAATGCGAGGAAGAAAGCATCAAAAGGGACTGTACGATGCCAAGACACACAACACTTCAAATGCAAAAGAAGCAGCAGGGAAAAGCAACAACGCCAATTGATGAGCACCAGGGATAGGACTTGGGGTATAAGAATTAACATAAGCTATTAAATGACAGAAGATATTCTAATTTTTTAAAACCAAACTAACTCACTGAAAGATCTTATAAATTTAAATTATTATTAGGTTTTTTTTAAGGAAAATTATTATTAGCTATAATGCTTAAAACTACAAATGGATGTTACCCAATGCAAGGAGCCAATATAATAATAGTAATTATAATTTATATCAAGGCACATTTGGAGTCGCAAATTTTAAAAAAATAAATAAATAATAGGAAAGTGAAACAAATATCAACCGATGGAAATTAGTAAGCATGGCATAAAGCCAGAAAGGTGTTAAAATATCAGTGTTTCTTCCACATAAACAAGATATTACATGCAACGATGCTCTCACATCAGTAGGTTAAGTTTAGAAAGTGGGCATAATATTTTTTATATATAGTTATTATATAATAAGATGAGACAAAGCTACATTGCTTGCCAATGCATTTCACTTCTACTTCCATGTTCCCAAAAAGATCCAACTATATCAATTGAAATTTGAAAGCCTGGACAATTAAATCAATCAAAACATAATAAAACAAACAATTTCGTCCATTAATTTACTCCAAAAAAACAAAGTTTTACTACTTGCAAAAATCAGCGACAAAACATCATGTTTTTTGCATACAACAAGCAACTTAACTTATCATATTTTATTTATTATCATAAAAATATGCAAGCCTTCATTAGAGGTACATTGTGCACGTTCCCTGCTTAACAGCCAATTAGAGTTAACAAAACTCGTCAACAGCGACGAAGTAACTTAGCAGCAATAAAAGACGTAAGAAAATTACAACGTCTTGCTTTCAAAACAGTATATAACTTGTAATGAACGATTGTGAATGATTTTGAAGATAAATACAGACAGAATCACTAATATCCTGGTAAAACAAATTGCACTTGAAACACACTAAATGGAATTATTTGATCCATCAAAATATTACTGATATACAGTATTCTATTCATTAATTCATTCACTGGCTTGTACCAGATGCCACATGGGACGGGCCAGGGATGTAAAGCATTTTTCCACATGATGACACTTGGTTTAATTTCAAGCAAGTATAAAGCATGTTTTCATGAAAACAGCACTCACCTGAAATAATCAACCTACCTTAGCAGCAATTATTTGGAGACTATCCACATGCCTCTATAAAAACATTCATATAATCAAATTAATCCCTGATTAAAATCAAAACCCACCAGCTAACAACAAAAAACAGGAGCGAAGAGGTCTTGCTCAAGTTAAGTGAACAACCTACCTCTTAGCATCCAGTTCAAGAAACCAGCCAACTGAAATAATAAATCCCTTAGACCACATTTCACAGTACATAAAACGTTCAATGACAAAGCTCTAGTATGGGCGTGAGCGATTCCCGCCATAATGATCCCGCCTATCAGGACCAGAATTGTCTCTGCGCCTATCTCCACCATAGCCACCCCTATTGCCCCTATAAAACAAAGAAAAACAATTAGATTTGAACTACAAAACAGGGGTAGAATTTTCATTTTCACATAAGAAAACACTCAATCGTATAACATGGTCAGTTGATGTATTATGTCATCAGTGTAATAAAAAAATTATATGCCAAATAAATGTAAAGTACACAAATCCAAATTGAAAAAAACCTAAATTTGAAAATCATTTATCCTTTATGTTAATGTTATGATGATTAGAAGATGGATGGGCTCAACGCTCCACTTACTACATTTATGCTTAAAAAAAATGAAAAATAAAATAAAAGATATGGATAGAGATTGAATGAGTGAACACTTTTGAGTTATTATGACAATAACCCATGTTTTCGATCCAAATCTACAATGTTAGCATATCATTCATCTCCAACAGATAGATTTAGTGTGTAATGCATACCCATGGTTATTTGCTGGAGGAGCCCTTGGTGCAGATTTCTCTGCCATTGTAACACTGATTTTGTAACCCCTCAAATCATAATCTGAAAATGCAGACTCATGATTAGTTCAACTTTGTGTGAGAAATAATATCAATGTATATAGCAAGAAAAAAGCAGTTACAAGGAGTACCGTTGTAAAAACCACCAGCAGAGTGAGCTGCAGAGGGATCTTCGTAAGCAAGGCACGCATCACCCTTGTTTTTTCCGTTTTCATCAGTGTAAATTTTAATGTTGTAAGGCCATTGATCTTTATAACCCCTCTTCTGCTTTATT
>Ga0315915_1010253_pt1 | contig 10445 bp, 2 predicted proteins | sample MpolbnodulesMG_FD_207738 | JGI IMG/M metagenome (GOLD analysis project Ga0315915, IMG submission 207738) | Medicago polymorpha root nodule microbial communities from Los Angeles, California, United States - branched nodules | ecosystem: Host-associated > Plants > Roots > Nodule | place: USA... | reverse complement strand
ATGATATTTATAAAAGTTGCCCAAAAATGATGACAATAAATTTTTTATTACTCCATCCAAACAATAATATTTAAGAATGAAAACAATTTAATTGAATTATCTAGAATTCTAAATTCTTTAAAATTTCTCAATTACTCCATCCAAACACACCCTGGAGTATTCTTTTCAATTCTTGTAATTGTATTTTTTAATTGTCAATCAAGTTGGTCCATTTGGTATGAATTTAAACCATATTACACAAAGACTTGTTGTTGATATCTGTATTGATATTACAAAGATGGGAGGTTGTGGAACACCGAGATTTCAAAAAAGAAAAAGGAAGAATATTTAATATTACAATGTATTACAAGAACCAATTTTTATAAAATTTACAAGGATTAAAACAAAACAACAACGATCAGAAGAAATTGAAATATGTTTACAAAGACTAAAATAAGACAATTTTTTAGACTAAGAACTGAAAATGTTATATTTGTAGGTGCAAAATGTATATATAAACCTCATTTTAATCTAGAAAAGCATGAGCATTAAGCAACTGGTTGTGCTCAAAAAAAAGAAGGAGCACCCTTCTAAACTCTTGTTAGTCAAAGTGTTTTACAAATATAAAAATTTCAACACCCTTGTGATCTCTATCTACATACTCACCCAAGCACTGTATGCACTATCCATCGACCATGAATTAACACTTCAAAACGAGCAAAACATGTCATCATTCCAAGATAATCATGAACTGAATTTGCAGCCCTTTTGTAGAATATACTTTTTAAGGTTTAATAATTAATCTTTATCCCTAAACTATTAGAAAAAATTAAATAGGTTCCTAAACTAAAAAAATATGTAATTAGATCTTTGGACTGTTTTATGTTCATCAAGTTAGGTGTTTTTATTAAACTTCACTAAGTCAACTGTTAGTCAACACTGACATGTCATTCATATTATATAAATTTGTCCCTAAACTAATTTGAAATTTGTAAATATATCCCTGAATTAATTTAAATATATTAAAGTTGTTTTTTCAGATAAATTATAAAGTGTGCAAAGACAGCATTAAGAGGAGCTGATATCCCATCCTATAACCTAATAAAAATTATAATCAAATCCATGAATTATTATTTTTTAATTAGGTCCTTCTGCAGTTCTATTAAATGAGTGTTGGTAAATGATTAGTCAGAACTAGTTTGCCTTCACCAAAAAAAACATTACTTCACCAAAAAAAAAGTCAGAACTAGTTTGCAATTTTTAAGTAGGTCTCAGAACTAATTTAAACATATGAAAGAATCTTTTATTATATATACTTTATTATCATTGATTTATATAGATATATATAATTTTATTCCTTAAAAAATGATATATATCATTTTACAATAATTACATTTTTTTATATCTAATAAAATAAAAGTTTAATTAATTTGGTTTGTTGAGAGACATACATTTGGCTTAGTTGTGACTTGAATTTTCATTTTATTAATCTCATCATAAAATCCATATTGAGAGATATACTTTCAGCACTATCCCAACTTATCTTTACTAGTTGTTTTTTCTTTTATCCATTTTGAGTTCTCACTGAAGCTTTGTCTTTACCTGTCAGTAATCCTCAGTCTTCACTTGCATGTACATGTACTCCTCTTTATTTACCAAATAGAGTTATAATCTTCACCAAGAATGCAAGCAAGTAAAAAATTTAGTAACTTCATCCCTCTTCTATCTCTATCAACCAATTTGTCTTCCAAAATAATAAAATACAATTACGTCCAGGTGGCATTTACCATGGAAGAGGCTAATCTTTTTCCACCATGGAAAATGCTACTTTTTCTATACACCTGGCAAGTACAACCGGTTGAAAGAACATTTGTTTGGTAACTTCCTTTAAACAAACAAAAAACAATACAATATTATATTAAACTTGGTATTACACCTCCCTTTTAAATTGGTTTGCTTTATACACCATTAAAATCAACTCTCACTATGAATCTATCCGATCTTTTCCATTTTGTTATTATTTTGAATTTGTTGTGGGATTTTGAATTAAAACTGAACTTTATGTTTTTGCTTGTAAATTCATTGTACAATTTCAATTATCCCGATTTGTTTCCATCTGAATTAATTTGTAAAGGTTATTATTATTTTTTTTCATTAATTTTTTTAATTAAAAAATAATTCTTACTTTTGTTTAAGAGGAATTTTGAAATATACAAACTCATATGTAAACTCATATACACACTCATTATTTTTGAAATATACAATTATCACCAATTCTTACTTTTGGTTCCTATAAATATATAAACTTTTCGTTTTAGTCCCTCTAAAAAAAAATTCCGATTTTTAGTCCCCTAAAAGTTTTTCATCGTCACTTTTGGTACCTCTTTTCAAATAAACTCATATGCAGAATTCATATTTTTTAATAAAATAAAAAAAAACTATTTTATCGATGCTTTAAGTTCTAAGAACATGGTTCAGGAGGTCGAAATTATTTTACCAAATTTATTTAACCAAATAATACTTAATGTTTTGGTTTTTTGCGGAGTCAGAAATATGTACGCATGGGTTTCAATTGAATGTTTTTGTTGGGCCTCGGTGATTTTCGTTTTAAAATAGGCTCATTGTCCATTATTGTGCCAATAGCCCATAAAATAAAATATCATTAAACTTTATCATGTGGGGTCAAATTTTTTGTAAAATTTTAAAAATAAAAAGTCATCAATAGGTTGTAAGTGGACAATCTTAATCATTCAATATTTTTATTAATATATCAATGGTTCACATTCACCTTTCCCATGGAAAATGATTAGACATTCTTACAGTAAATGCCACCTTAAGTCCATGGACATACGGCTTGATAAAAAAAAGTCTATAAATTTGAAACTTCATAATCAAACAAGAGAGAAGGAAGAGAAATGGAAAAGCAAAAAAAAAAAACAAAGAAAGAATAAGCAAATCAGTAGCAATGTAAAGAGTAAGTAAACACAACACCACTTCCATTTTTTCACCATCATCATCTACAAAATACAAACCACCATAAACAAGCAAGTTACTAATTACCATAACAAACTTCATCTTCCTTTTTCATCTAACTCACGTTCACGATAAAAAAGTTATAATAAAAAATCAATAAAAAAAAATAGCACAAAACCAAATCTTGCAAACATTTTCTGGTTGGTGTTGGTGGAGTGCAAAAGGTCATTGGGATTTTGACCCTTATTCTTTCCTTTTCTTTTTTTAATCTTACTATGTTGGGGAGTCTGTGGAGTGTTTGGAGCGGCAATGAGCTAAACGTTTAGGATCCGTTAAGAGAGAGACATCACACTCTTACTCAAAACCTTAAGCCATTAGATCCTAGTTGGATCATCCTAGTGATGTGGGCGAGTCACACTTGAAAGGGAGATTGTTGGAAATCAAGTGTGAGTGATAATGTCCCACATCGACAAAAAATGGAGTAAATATTGGATATATAAGATAGGAGACTCATAAACTCACTGCCTTAGGGTTTTGGGTAAGAGTGTGGTGTCTCTCTCTTAGCGGGTCATAGACGTTTAGCTCATTGCCGCTTCAAGCGCTCCTTAGAGTCTCCAACAAACTATTTTATTTTTATTTTTCCTTTTATAAATGGTTTTGTTAATTTGGGCTTCTTTTTAGTAAAGGTTAATTTGGGTTTAAGCAATTTAATTTTGTTCTTTTTATAATAACAAAGTTTGATTTTTGTGCTTTAGTGAAATAAGATAAGACTGTATCCAATCGTGTGTGAATCTGTTTTTGAATCAAAGTATTATTTTAATCAATTTTATTTACTATTTTATCCTTTTTATAATAATGTTCGAATTATTAATTAAAAAATAGATATATCTCATTGTAATACTACATTACAATTGGAACATTATTATATTAAAAATATATAAAGATAATAGGAGATTTTAAGTTGAATTTTTCATTATTCCAATTATACTCTTAAAGAAATTTTTCTTTAATAATATTGTATTGTTGGAGAATAGGACCATTGCATACTCGTACAGAAACATTTGGTTTCATATTTAGTTTAGTTGTATATTCAGTTTTAGATTAAAAAAATTGGCATGATTTTGATTCAAAAATCAAGCTCTTTTAATAAAGCAAGAAGTCAAGGAGATCCAATGAGTTATGTCTTAGCAATGACTTCAAAAAATCCCGAATAGCAATTACAACTATAATGAACAGATTAAATAGAATGAGAAAACTACGTAGATGATATTACATTGAAATAATAAATATTAATATTTATCAGCTCAATATCATATCTTGTATGTGATGTTCTCATTCAGCTTTATTTGTTCATTGCAATTGTAATTATGTTGAATTTTTTTAGTCATTGTTGACATAACCTAATGGACGTACATGACTGCTTTGTGTTTTTTTTTGTTGAAAGACTTGATTTATGAATCAAACCCGTGACTTTTTTTTTAAAAATGAAATTGGATATGCAATTGAACTGAATCTAGAACTGAATGCGGCTTTGTGAATATTATATGTGTCACTAATTGCATACTCATAGAAAGCGACATTCAGTTGCAGATTCAGTTAAGATATACTATATAAATTTTCGGATTCAAAAAAAGTTGTCATACATTTGTTTTAAAAATTAAGCTCTTCCTTTAAAAGAATCCAATCAAGCATGTTTATTGAGTCATGTCTTAGCAATAATTCAAAAAAAAAAACTCAAGTAACAATTACAACTGTAATGAGCAAATATAACAAAATGATAATATAAAATAAATGGTATGATATTGGATCCAAAATCAACCGTACCCGATAAATGCCCAATCCTAGAATAAAGTACCTTAGTTTCTTTCTTTTTGGTATAAGAGAGGGTTTAATAGTCCACCTTAGACTTTGTTTGGGAGTTTGGAGGGGAGGAGAGGGGAAAGAAAGACTTTTGGATGAAGAGAAATATATAGGAAAATTGAGAAATCTTTCACATTTTTTGAAAAAGTATTTTTTTAGAGAGTGGTAAATTAATGCTTATGATTAATATATTTTTAATTTTAAGAATATTATAACAACATATATTAAATTTGAAGTATTCATATAAACTCTCTCAACCCACTTAGACTTTGACAACCTTCGCTCAAACTGACATTTTAGTACCCCCAAAGGTAGATGAGACTTTGTTTACAATTTGTGTGGAGTTTGAATGTTTTAGAAACAAACAGAATAAGAGAAGTTATCTTTAAAAGAGATAACGTAGAGAATTGATTTACACTACAAAGAAGATAAAAAGAGTCTTTAGTGATGATCAATTCAAATTGCAAGAGCTTCAAACAATCTTAGTTGTTTTCTTGTATGCTTTGCAGTGGTGCAAGTAATGTTGAACTTTTGATCTTTATTTGTAAAGTTTTTGGGGTCATATAGCCGTTGTAGGGTGTCCAATGGTGTTATGTCATGTGTCATGGGCCCCACTAACTTTTACTTGAAAATATGGGTGAACATTCTAACCATCAGAATGTTGCTGTGTTTTCCAGGATGAACATCAAAATGTTGCTGTGTTCTTCATCAGAAAGTTGATGTTCAACATGATATTCATTTAGGTTCATCATATACGAGTATATGATGAGTTTCTGGGTTTATTCAATGCGTGCCATATGATTTGTTAGGTTTTATCCACAAAAAGTAGCTTCTCCATATGCATCAAAAAGTTGCTGGATAAAGTTAACCAAATCTGCTTTGAACATTGTGCAGGAGAGAGATAGTGGATCTGCAATCTTCAGGCTCATGCTTCTATGAGATATTGCAAAGATACTGAACTGTATCATATCTCATACATGTCTTTCTTTGATTGATCAAGATTAGATCTCCATTTTGCTTGCTTTTTAACTTTTCACCTACTATATTGTTCACAGTATGAAGCATGTGCAGAGCTGAACATTCTGATCATCATAATGTTCAATTTGTTTTCACTTATGATGATTTGTAAGACTTGTACTTGATGTAATCAATCCTAATAGTAAAAACATAACTGAAGTGCAGTGAATGCAACATCTAGGATAATATTCTCATTGGAATATTCCTGGTACTTTAATGTTCATAGTCTTAAATGAACATTAAAGATCCTTTAGACATTGTTCTTGTAAATGCCTTAATTGCTTGATTGATCCATGCAAATGTACTTTCCTGAACATACATTTATGTCACGTTGTAACTTGCATGTTCTTGAGATGCTAGGTTTGTTTACAAACAACCTTCTGAACTCTGCTTGAACCTTTTGACTAACTCACTGATCAACATTCTGAACTAACTTTCTGACCTCAGAGTTAGTTCATAAAACCAAATGTCCTTTGATTTCTTGAATCCTGGTATAAATTAAACCTTATTCTTGTCTTAGTAAACACTCAGGAGCAAAAGTTAAATACCAAGAAAATAATCAAAGTCCATTAAATCTTTAATCATAATGGTTTATTATCTTTAAAATTAATTAGGGATTTTGTCTCAACACAAGGTATGCAGAGAAGAACACCAGAATCACAAACAATATTTACATCAACAAAAAAGCAACGAAACAAAGCCTCAGAGTGTGTTTGGATGAGGTAATTGAGAAATTTTAAAGAATTTAAAATTCTAGGCAATTTAAATGATTCAAGTAAATTCCTTTCCTTTCTCAATACTTTTGTTTAGGTGGAGCAATAAAAAAAAATTCAATGTCATCATTTTTGAAGAACTTTTATAAATTTTAATTTTTTTAGGCCAAATATGAAAATTGAAATTAGTCAATTTGTAAATTTAAAAAATTGTGAGGGATCAAATTATAATTTTTGAAAATTTATTGGGGTCAAATTGAAAATTTTGAAAAAATTGAGGACCAAAATGCAAAATTTGAAAGATTATAACAATGATGAATTTTTAAATTCTTACCTTTTAGGTGTCATTTGAAATTCTCTAAATTTAACTTGAACAAAATACTTCATAAATTCCTATCAATTTGAAAATTCTTCAAATTATTATCCAAACAATAGAATTCACTTCAAAGTATTCGAATTCCCTCGTAAACATTAGAAAGATGCTAAATCTCGCGAAGCTTATTTTCACGAGGTCTTCACGAATGAACATATTTCATCGTAAATAGTCAGATAAAGACAAGTAACTTCTATGTGCTGGTAGTATATTACTCTGCAAACTCCTGCATGCTGCACCTATGATTCAATCTCATTACCAAATATCTCCTTCTGTGTTTCTTCCTTTGATTCCTTCTATCAACTTGAAAACCCATTAAAGGTGGATGCAAAGGTGGTTCTGGACTGTGTTAGCCTCTGCGACGACGTAGCTGACAATGACATGTGCCTCACCGTGATTCGCCGTTGATTGAAAACTTACCCGCATGCTTTGAACACACTTGTGCATCTGTTAACAACACATCAATAACACAGTACACCATAGTTCTAGAAACTTTTTATAACAGATTTGCCAAAACTTTTTATTGTAGAAGAAAACCTTGTGGCCAAGTTTCTCATTGTCGGCAAACGTTACATTACTTTTTTATTTCAATAAAATAAAAAGTAAGCATAGAGAAGTAGTATATTGTGTGTTAAAATCAGGTTTGTGATATATTCGTGAAGATACAAGTCGCGAGATATAGCATCACCGTAAGCATTACATTCCGTAAGCATTACATTCCTTCATTCAAACACATTCTTAAAATATTTATATATGAAGGGTTTTGAAAAAGTAGAGAAATACTTACTTTTCTCTTTTATATCACGGATACCGTAAAATGTTGTTTGAAATCATTTTAAATGTGATTGAGATATTATATAATCTTTTATCATGTTGTTGTTAAAAGTCATTCATCCACTCTAAAACCCTCCAAAAATTCCCCGTAAGACTTTAGTTTTTTGTTGAAAGAATCGATCTTTATGAAATTGAAACTAATCTCCTAATCACAAACCCGTGATGTTGATGTTGATTGGATGAAATGGACCCAGCTCATTACGCGCAATGCTGACCTTTTGATTTCAACTATATATTAAAACCTTACACCTCCTTCATATGTCATTACTCATCACCACCATATATATCAAGTATATTACTATATTGTATATACATCATGCTCCATCATAATCATTCATTCATTCCAATACTCAAATTAATTATCAACTCATCATTGTATTGCAAGAAAAGGAACAAATGCCTTGTTTAATAAAAGTGATATTGTTGGTTAAAAGGTTTCTTTCTACTATAATAAAACCTTAATTAAGTATCACGCTGAAGTAAGAAATTAACATTGCTTTTTGCTCACAGAATGAAATTAACATTGCTTTGCTTTGTTTTTCAGTTTTTGCTATAAATGTCCCATTGGCCATTGTGTTGATGAAGATATGGATTGATTTCTTTTAGTAGTTTCTTTTGTCTAAAAAATCAATCTATGTTCTTTCTATATACAAAAATCAACAAATGTTATGTTCTTTGCTTATTAACAAACGAGATAATCTTGTAAGAAAAAAACATTTTTGAAATAATACATGTGAATATTAATAACAAAATAATAAGAATAAAAAGCACAATATACGAATTTTAATCACAAAAAAATCTATCAAAAAAGTAATACCTGACAAATAATATTTTATGAACTTTATTAATACAAACTATTGACTAACGGTGTTGTTTCTCAGCTAACAATTAATTTAAAATGGAATGAAAAATATACCTCACCAATCACCATACTACCTAATAATAATGTCAAAGAAACTTTTATTTTGACCAAAATGTCAGTGAAACTTATACGTTTTTATTTCTTTTGATTGAAAATAAACTTATTTGTTTAAATTGATGGTACGAATGAATCTTACACATGCCATTAAATTATATTATATACATTTTTCAAAATAAATTTGTTTGTGTAATAATTAATATCATGAAAAATGATTAAGTAGTTATAGACTCGCACTTGTGTATGTGAATTTAAGGCAGTATTCACAACTTCGTCGACAAATTAAAAAAAAAAGACCTATATAGTGCAAAAACGAATAGATTATCATGTTTTCATTCATACGATTGGAGGAGAGGTATGTATATCAACCTAACCCGATCATTTCTCGATTTGTGCATGTCATCGCTGCGCAAGAGCCATGCTAATCTTCTATGTATCGTTTCAATTTTATCGGATGTCCCCGAAGGGACAACCTAACCCGATCGACATTTAATATACCTATTAAAATCTTTTCCTTTTTTGAAACCAATTTTTTTTTCTTTTTTTTAGGCAAATCAAAGTGTTTTTCTAAATAAATAAATGGTGAAAAGTTGCCTATAATTCCATATATGTATGATCTTCACAAAAAATGTTTATAACTAAGAGAAAGGTTGGCAACACTGATTATTTTAACATTAAGTTTTTATTTTTTAACAAAATCCTCGTCTAGTTTAGAAAGGAAGAAAATATATATTTTAACATAAACGATGAAGATGAGAAAAGTGTAAATCAATCATATTTCAGAGGATGAGAATATAATTTTATCTAATATATTTTGCATGAAAAAAATAAAAATACATATTTTAATATTACATGTTGAAAAGTTGTGAAATTAAACATATTACAAAGAAAATAAATACACTTTACTCTATTTTTTTAATAGAGAGCATAAATTTTGCCCATAAAACAAACCAGGACATTAATTATTAATTAATCAATACTTTTACTTTCCAACAATCATTAAAATATTTGTAAAAGAAAATCATTAAAATATCATATAACAGATAATAATTAATAATCAAATAAACATAAATATATTATTACCATTTTAGTTTTGAAAGCTACCTAAATTGGCACATATAATTCATTAGAAAATTTGATTTCTATAGTGGTTGAAGGAATCCAACCAAATTCCGTATAAGTAATTTATTTGATAGTGATTGAGCTTAAAATCGATAAGTGCTTCGTGATCTAATTCATGAGTAACATATATATAAATACTTTTATTAGTATTGTACGAGTCTTGAAACCTTCTCTAACCTAGTAACGTCGTTGATACCCAACTCAGCTTATTTTATTTTATTTTTTTACAGAAAAAGGAAAAAGAAACCTAAACCAAACATAAATTCAAATATAACAAAAAAAAATACATAAATTCAAATTTTGCAAACAAAAAAAAAATTAACATGGAAAGAACATGACAACAACGTTAATTCACACAGAATTTAGATTTAGACAGTGAGATAAGGTTAGAAAAAGAAAAAAGAAAAAAACAACATACGTGTCGTTGGATTCTTGTAGCTAAATCGTGCTTGCCAGCTTTACTCTTATGGAGGCAACATATATATAAACAAATGGAATGAATAAACCCATTTATAAAATATTCTTAAAAATCAAATTTTGACAAAAAGGGGTTCATTGAATATTGATTCTGCTTTCTGGGTTGGAAGGTTTTTTTGCTGAAAATATTGTTTCAGTGAGAAAAAGATGTCGGTGGATCCATGGTTGATGCTGATGC
>Ga0315915_1010250_pt1 | contig 10447 bp, 5 predicted proteins | sample MpolbnodulesMG_FD_207738 | JGI IMG/M metagenome (GOLD analysis project Ga0315915, IMG submission 207738) | Medicago polymorpha root nodule microbial communities from Los Angeles, California, United States - branched nodules | ecosystem: Host-associated > Plants > Roots > Nodule | place: USA... | reverse complement strand
GTTGCCGGATCTGCTGCTGTTGTGGTTTTCGCTGCCGCTTTGATGATGTAGAGAGTTACTCTTGAGTTTTTTTATTTTTGTTAATCACGCATTTACATTTACATGGATCGTCAGAACTATTTACCTTTTTGTTGTTGCTCTGTTTCGATCTGTGTGACTACGATTCATTCATTCCATTATTTTCTGTAATCTATTTTATTTAAGGGAAATTTAATGATTTTTTAAAATCTGTGTATTGCATTTAATATTTAACTTTTTAATTAAATAAGTGTCCTAGGACACAAGTTAACACTACCACTGCTTTAATTAATTAGTGATACATTTTTATTCTTTTCAACGGTTGCTTCCTTGCAAGTATTATTTACTGTAGTCGATTATTGTTTTGAATGAATTGTATATCTCTTCAACAACAGCAACAACAAAAAATTCAATAGGAAATGAAAGAAAAAAAAAACCGTCAATTTTCTTCGGGATATTATGGACAAATTATAGTATATTTAATGGTAATCAGAAATTGAAAACCGAACAAGGAGAAGGAAAATTAATTTTTGTTTTGTTTGATAATTTCATCTTACAAGAAAAAGAGCAATACACTCCCTCAAATATATTTTAACTCTACTTTTATGAAAATTAATTAGGCTTAATTAAACTTTTGACCCCCTAAGTTTCTTAAAGTTGTGATTTTGACCCCCTAAAAAAACACAACTCTTTTCAGGCCCCCTAAGTTTATTTTATGTTGCAATTTTGGCCCCATAGTCTAATTTTGACTCAGTCAACGCTGACGTGGACGCCACGTGTGTAATGTTTTAATTATTTTTTAATATTTTTTTATTGTTATTAAATATATTTTTTTAAATTTTTGTAATAAAAAATAAAAATTTGTAATTAATTTTTTTTATTTGTAATAAAAAAACAAAAAAAACTTTTTTATTTTTGTAATTAAAAAAATAATCTATAAAATAAAAAAATTTACACACGTGGCGTCCACGTGTCCGATGACGTAGGGGCTAAAATTGCAACATAAAGTAAACATAAGAGGCCCAAAAAGAGTTTTTTTTAGAGACCAAAAGTATAATTAAACCAATTAATTATTATAATCGATTGAGCATTGTATATCTCTAATTGTTTATTGCAAACTAATGCCAACATACTAATGTTGTCATTAAGGTCGCATACTTATATTTAAAAGTCAACTCAACAAAAAACAACTTAATTTTTTGGATCAAAACACGTTGTAAAACACACATTGGCGTAAGGTCGCTTAGGTTGATAGTTAATTTGTCCAAGATTCCATGATCGCATCGATTAAACATTTATGAAAAATGTAAATTACTGTCGTTGGGACACTAGTTAAGAGCACCAAATTAAAAAGATTGCATTGGAAATAAAAATAAATAAATTAATATGACCCAACATTTATTTATGGTTGGTTCGACACACTTCACGTCCAGTGCAACGAGTCTGTTGTAACTTAAGTGTGTAACCTTTCTCCTGTGGTGACGATTATTTTCATATGCGTGCATGTTGTTGTTGTGAACTGAAAAATTTAGTAATTCATATACTTCTAATACGACAGGTAACATTAATAATAACATGCCTAATCCAGCAAATATTGGCGTGTCCAAAGTTGTGAGCACCGTTGCAATGTCAACCTCTAGTGGTGTCGGTTATGTCGTGAAATCATGTCAACAATTTCTAGCCTTAGTGGAAGTTTGTCACTTCCTTAAGAAGCATTGGAAACTTCCAGTCTTGAAGGGGGTAAGCCACTGCAAAATATCCCTTCTCAAGGAATGGTCAAATTGTTTTCTAATTGGTTAATCTATATTAGTAGGTGCAACCTCTCATCATGGCAATAATGAGGGATGTTAGTTCAAACCAAGAAGAAAATGTGAAAATTGTAGAAGTTGGAGCTTCCTGTTGTTGAACCTCATCATTATTTAATCCAATGAAGTACAAGGTGAAAAAAAAAAATTAGTATCAAGTTTTTTTTATGATGCAAATAAATTTAAGGTTGATGCCTTGAGTGTAGCTACCTTTTTAAATTACTGTTAAAGAATTGCCGACTGGTCTGCATATTTTCAACTCTAGATGTTGACACAAGTGTTCCTTTGGTAAGGCAATATGTCTCTAAAGTATGTGTGGTAAGACAATACGTCTCTAAGACATATCCAAATTTGTTTCTAAAGTATGTAGTGACCAAATTTGTTTCTAAAGTATGTAGTGACGGAAATTTCGCAATATAACGACGAATTTGGTCCGTCTCCATTTCTGATTTTTCTAGTAGTGAAAGACAACATCTTCACATCTACTGCACTTAATTTATTTAATGTTGCTTCTTTTCATCCCAACGCTTTATTCCATACACCACACCATTGACAGTCATAAAGTTAATCGATAAAATTTGCATTTCAACTTGAGCGAAACTTCCATATCACATAAAAAATCTAAGGTCATTCTCCATTTTAACCATCCACCTTGAATTTGATGGTTTACATCTACTTATATTTATCCTTTGTTTTATATGGTGGATCCAAGATATCTAAATCATGTAACTTATGGTATCATTGGATCTTCAACTTTCATCTATATGCTAGGAATGCTTGGCCTTTTGCTAAATCTACATTGCATATATATATTTTGTCTTACTTCTACTGAGGCGAAAGTCATACACTTCTAAGGCTTGTCTCCAACCTTATTTATTTCTCCACCAACTCTCGAAGTAGGATTATATCATCAATAAAAAACATATATCTCGGCGCTAACTCTTGGATGTGTATCATAAGTACATAAAAAACTTAAGTAAAAAGATAAGGGTTTTGGTTTGACCCTTAGTGAAATGCTATTATTTTAGGAAAATTGTCGGTGGCCCCAACTTATATACGTTCTCTCGCTAGTTAAGACTCCCTCGTACATATCTTTGACTTCTTAGATATAATCAGCCTAACCCGCTTTCGTCTTTAGGGCTTTCCTTACAATATCTCTAGGCGTTGTACCATCATTCTTCTCTAAATCAGTGAAAACTAAGCGCAAGTCTTTTTAATTCATCATATATCGCTCCATCACTCATCATAGTAAGTAGATTGGTTCCATATATGTTCGACCTTCCAGGCGTAAATACAAATTAGTTATTACACTACAAGAAACATTACCTTTTGCCAGGGATTTTGACGGGGGCATGAAACCCCTGGCAAATTTGACACGGCATATGCCAAGGAAAGCCCCTGTAAATTGCCAAAGCCATTTCCTGGTCCACTTACCATTTGACAGGGATGAACCCCTCACAAAAGGACAGGATCCCTAGCTTTTTTTTATCGCAAAAATGAAATTTGAAATGGCTAACAGCTTCTGATTTTGCAGACAATATACCAGGGGTTATGCCACAACCTGCCCCGCATAAATGGGAATCCAACAGAGAATCTCTGCTGTTGTCATTACCTTGTCAACTCAACCTGATAAAGTCTGCCAAAAAGTTGTGCGCCAGTCCTGTCAGGACCAAAAGCCGTCGGATATTGTCCAATTTCTGTGGCTTTTTTTTACCATTCTGACGGCTAGTTGTGCCCTAGCCCTAGCAGTTGAGTTGACTGCTTATGCGAGGGGTTGCCCCTCGTTTTTCCCTGGGTTTTTTTCCAGTCTATATAAACCTGCACTATGTTATTCCCTCACACTTTGACACTTAGAAAAATTTTACACTTCAATTCTCATACACTCTTCTCTTCAACATCACTAAACCTCTCTAAGTTTGGTAAAATTCTCTTAACTTATTATTTATTTATGTTTGGATTTTTTTACTACTTACTAACATAAATATTTCTTGCATCAGTGTTCAAGTCTTGCCTCCTCCTGTGGATTCTTGCTCTTGCTAACCTTGCTCTCTGCTGGATTTTGTTCTTCTCTCATTTCAAGCTTCAACAAGTTAGTAAATTTGTTCTTCTCTGAGTTTAATTTGCAAGATCTGTTTTTAATTTTTTAAAATAAATTTTGAAAATGATTTTAATGTATTATTGAAGAAAAAAATAATACTGTTAATTTTTTGAAAAATAATACATGATTATTTCGAAAAAAAAAATATTGTTAAAATAAATTTCAAAATTTACCCCCCTTTTTATTCAGAATTTAAATATATGCATGTTGTTGAATATATGTTTATTAGGTAGATTTGTTAATTGTGTGTATAGTTATTATACTAGAATGACAAAAAATGCATGGTCCAACACTAAGTTTATATATACTATATAATATATATTTTTAAATTAGGGAAAATAGGTTTTTAAAGAATGCATGTTTTTTAATTACTATAGAAAATTGTTAATTTAATAAAACTGGTTTTAAAAAAAATTAAATTAGAGAAAAATACCGTTTGTCAGGGGTTAAACCCCTCGCAAGTCCCTGGTTTTTTGCTGATTAGATTTGACCTTCCATCAGTCAGTCAATGCGTCAGTCAGCGCAGTCAGAGCAAACTGCTGCAGAAAAAAGTGAGGGAATATGTCAGGTGCTGTGACAGGGACAAAGCCAAGCCATATGCCAGGGGTTTAGCCCCTTGTTTTTTTCCAGAGGTGTAACCCCTGGCAAAATGTTAGCGACGAGTAGTTTTGCCAATGCTTCCGCCCCTGGTAAATTCCCTCACAAACGTCCATTTTCCCAAGGATTCTGTCCTTTTCTTAGGGATTTTGCCCCTGGCAAAAGATAATGTTTCTTGTAGTGTTAGTAAATTGAGTTTCTTTCTTCTCTCAATCATTCTTTCCTATAACTTCATGGTGTGACTCATAAGTTTGATCTCTCTATAATTTGTGCAATTTTATACATCCTCCATTAACATTTTCTTTAACCTCATAATTTTGTTAAAATATTTGGAGAGCCACCCATTGCCTCTATCGTCAAGACTTTTTCACAGTTCAATAGATATGTTATTTGGTCCAACTTCCTAATCATTACGCATCCTTTTCAACGCTTCTTTTACTATTATGTATTTTAATTCGATCATAGGTATAATTTGATCCTCCTATCCAATGTCTTGCATTTTAGAGAGCACTAAGATCTCATATCCTTCATTAAATAAGTTGTGAACGTAATTCTTTCTGAAGTAAAATGGGATTTTGGATTGTGACCCATTCAAAAAATTTGCAATAAAACTTCTAAAGTGACACCTTTTATTTGATTACTTACTCAATAAGAAACAACATTTAATAACTATAGAAAGTGTAAATTGGAATTTAAATAAGACACGAGTTAAAGAATCACACACATAAAGTTATATAGGTTTATCCAATGTAGGCTACTTTAGTCCACACAATATTGTGATATTTTCCACCATGCACTTGAGATTTAATACTATATCTCTATGCATTTTTCTTAGATCACCCTAGGATCTTTACACTCAATTTCCTTTTAACCACTTCGACTTTACAACCTTGATTTGGCAACCTTGCCTTCACACTTCTCAATTTTAAACTTCAGCAATTTTAAAATTGATGAATGTTTTGACATGTTTCTTACTCACTTAAAAACTAGTGTAAAATAAGTTACTGCCTTTCAAGATGTTTGATTTCTATGCATGAGCTTGAATGATGTATATGATAAAAACAAAGGAGTCTTTGATGTTTCTTGATGATTGACAAATATCAGGGAGTATTATTATGCTTAAGACTTATACTCTTTCTCCTTGTTGAACCTTTTATAGATGAGGACCATCCTTGATGTGGTAAATGACAGGAGTACTTCTAGAGGCAAAGGTAGGAAGGAAAAATTACCAACACATTACAGTACTTCACTCTTGTTGAAGCCTTTTATAAAAACGTCCTTGCAGTTGATAACGTTCTCAGCTGATGTATATAGGACAACTTATAAACAATTTTTTTAAAGTAAGGACAACTAATAAACATATGCGTTTTTGTGATGTCATCTCATATTTTCTAAACGAGAAATGATATTTGTACAACCATTTTTTAGAGAAATTCTTAAGTGGTCACCAGACCAAGAAAGTTGCATTTGGACACTTCCAATCAAAATTTGACACCTCAAAAGCATTAAACTAAAAATAATTAATAATTATTAGAGAGAGAGTGTGTGTTTTTTGACATTAAAACAAAAAATAAAATCTTTAAAATAAAATCACCAAGAGAGAGATAGGAAAAAGATGATGATAGAGGACGGCGACGGCATGGCCGGCGACGATGGACATGTCGGAGGCAGCGATGACGACGGCGAAGACTGCTGCATGGTGACGACAATAACAATGACAGCGGCAAAACGGTATCAACAACAATGATGACAGTAAGAAATTTGGATTAAGATTTGACATAGGGAATTATCTTCAATTAAACTGAACTCTGTTATTTCAATGTTGTCGGCGATATGATGATTCTGATCGTGATAATGGAATCCAATGATTCTGACGAAGAGTAAAATAGAACTGTGAGGGTGTTAATGTTCACTGGAGAGAGTGAAAGCACCGCCGGAGAGAGAGGGAAAGTGGTCGTTGCCCACGTCACATTATGGTCTTTTCTGTCTTCACCATCACTGCTTCCGGCATGGCCATCGTCGCCGGCAATACCACTGCCTTTCTCTCCTGACGAGGTATTCTTACATGGTCAAAAGGAAGAAAGAGTGAAAGAATCAGTTGAAAATTGAAAATGGTTTGTTACGAGAGAAAGATAAAGCGCAGAAAGAATAGGAATTTGTTTGAGAAAGAGAGTAGTAACTAAAAATTGTTTGTTACATATTAAATTTATTGAAAAGATAAAGTGTGTGCAAAAAAATAGGAAATTATTAGTGGATTAAATGAGGGTATAATAGGAAAAAAATATGCAAAAATATACTTCGTTATTTTTGGTTTAAAATTCTAAAACGACACTTAAAAAGGAACTGATGGAGTAAATGTTAATATATTACATTTTTGCTTGGTAAAAAAAATCTTTTCTTTAAAGGAAAAAATATAATTTCTCATAAGCTACACTTAACAAATTTGAAGTTTTCCCTCAAAAAAAAAAAACTTTGAAGTTGTTTTTAGTTTTTTTTTATATTCTATTTTTGTAAGGATATTAGTGATTATTAATATTTTTTTTAAAAAGTGATTTTTTTTAAAATTGTAACAAATGGGCTCATAAATTGGCGATTAATAAGATTGGCTATATTGTTGGTATTATTGAAAAATAAATTTTTTTATATTATATTAGTTATATTGTTGGTAAAATATAAACATATAGAGTTTGTTTTTTTGACAAGTAAACATATAGAGTTTGTTATAATTACAATTATACTCTTAAATGAATTTGCTTATAATTACTTTATGTTGTTGGTGTTACTGAAAAAGATAAGAATTTATATAATATTTTTTATCCAAAAAAAGAATTTATATTATATTTGTTATATTGTTGGTTTAAAATAACATAGTTTGTTGCAATTGGAAAGCCACAAACATCTATGTATAACACTTTATAAAAGGCTCTTTCAAAAGAAAAAACACTATATAATAGGCATACACCATTTTGAGCTAGACTTTTTTCTTCTATTTTTACCGTTTAAACTAATTTATCATTTTTATAATATTATTTAAATTATCAATTGAAAATCAATTAAATTATATTAAAATAAGAATAATCCACAAGAATATGAGAAACAATCCAAAACAATGGGAATAATATTAGTTCCTTAATAAAAAAGGAAAAATATTAGACACTATAAAACAACTTTATTTTGAGTTTATATAAAAAAATATAGTGCATTTTGGTATAATATTTTTTTTCTTTCCATTTTACTTTTCATTTAATTTTTTTACAACTTTATCATCAATTAGTTGCCAATAAAAATGTCAAAACGGCTTACCAAAAGAAAAACGTGTCAAAATGTACACTAATGTTCTCGTCTTGAGGCTGGTACAAATAAAAAATGAAGATAGATGAATACCAACATGCACTTTTTTTAGTCATCGTAGAAATATTTCAATTTATGTTGAATTTTCTTAACCGAATAAATATTTTAATTTATGTTAAATTTTCTTAACCGAATATTTCTCTTTTTTTGTGAATAGGAGGATTACAATTTATTTGTTTTGAAGGAGGCTTACAAATTATTGTTTTTCTAAATAAATAAATACATATGGTATTAATCTAAAATACTAATATAAAAAAAAGATAATCTTGTCCGAAAAAATAAAAAGATAATAATACAAAAAGATCAACAATAGGTCAGTAACAACTCAACCTATGAAAAAGCATCTTTACGCGTTTAGGCTTCTATAAATATCCTTCAACCCTAATCCTTTTTCACAACAGTTTCAAACCCTAATCTACTCGCTCAACGCTGCTTCAGAAACTTCATCGTCCTTCATCAAATTTCTACTATGGCTTCCTACACCATTGTGTTGATGCTTGTGGCCTCACTATTGGTGAGTTCTACCTTTGCTCGATCTCTATCATCATCTCCTGCGGGTTCTCCCTCAGCTAACTCACCGGCGGTATCTTCTCCCGTTCCTTTGATGAACGCTCCATCTCCTTCACCGTTCGCCGTTAACTCTCCAACATCTCCTCCTCCTGCTTCCTTTGGTTCTCCCGCTTTCGCTCCTGCTTCTCCTGTTGCCGCTCCTGCAGTTACTCCATCGTCGATCTCAACTCCTCCATCTCAAGCACCATCACCTGCGATTTCTCCCTCCACCAGCGCTAACTCACCGGTTGCATCTTCTCCCGTACCTGTAACGAGCAGTCCTTCTCCTTCACCGTCCGCCATCAACTCTCCCCCATCTCCTCCTCCTCACGCTTCCCCTGCTGCCGCTCCTGCTATTACTCCTTCGTCGATCTCCACTCCTCCAACTAAAGCACCATCAACGCCCACAAACGGTGCCGCTGTGAATGGATTCAACGTTGCCTTATATGCTGCTGCTTTGGTTTTTATTGCTGCTTTGATGATGTAGAGAGTTACACTGAGTTTTTATTTTATTTTATCTATTTTGTTCTTTTTTAATCATGGATTTACATGGATAATCAACTCTTTATTTGCTTGTAATTATTTTCTGGTCTTAGTTATACTATTGTTTGATTCCCATTCTCACACAATGGCCGTAAAAAAATCTGCCTCGCTTTTCTTTTATTAGGGATAAATTAGTATTTAAATTAGTGTATGTATTTGAAGGGAACCAAGAACATAAATTTTGGTTTTTTTGTTTTTGTTGTTGTTGCTAATTTCTTTCATACATAACAGCACACGCATACACAACACAAGCACCATAATTGTTAGAAAATATAGTATACGAAATTTACATAAGTTTAGCAATTAATATGGGTCAAGACTCAAGAGGCAAGACATTAGTGATTAGCTTAAAGTATGAGGAGGTATACAGTGTGGTGAAGCCTCAATATTATCGTTATTGCAGCTCAAAATACAAATGTACATAAGTTTGTCTATTTATAAATGTGAGTTACATATATTCTAGATATTACATTCTAAAACTTTTAGATATCTAGATCTTTCATAATATTTCCTAATACAACCGTAGAATAGATTTATTATATGAACAACTGAGCTATTTTAGAAAATTATAGATATGATCATCATCATTATATAACAAGTAATAGTTATTCTATAAATCGCAATTATAAAAAATATTTAAAAATGTGTATTATATTTCAACACTATTCCTAGATGCGTTTTTGGTAACTCCACTATGTAGTTGCTCAAATTGAATTTTTGAAACTATCTCCTCTACATTGATAATGTTAGGTATAATATCTGATTTTGTATCACCTCCACCATGATACTGTTTTGTGACATCTCTCGTCACAATATCCCTTTTAGGATAATGTTTCATAGACACCCTTTTTTTCATACACACATTGTACCACCCCATGTGAGAGTGTGTGAGAGACACAAAAGGTGAGTTTTTTATGTGTGTGTGGGGACCACGTAGACACATGTCACAATTGTATGTGGGTGTAGAAGTGGTACATGCCACCTAAGGTGGTCTATGTATCATTTCCCATATTTTTATTAGTGTCCTTGTCGGCCATGTTGATGACATCCGACGGATATCATTCTTGCTCTTTAATTTTGCTCTTTATAAATGTGAGTTACATATATTCTATAATACAACTGTAGAATAGATTTATTATATGAACAACTGAGCTATTTTAGAAAATTATAGATATGATCATCATCATTATATAACAAGTAGTAGTTATTCTATAAATCGCAATTATAAAAAATATTTAAAAATGTGTATTATATTTCAACACTATTCCTAGATGCGTTTTCGGTAACTCCAAGCTTAGTATGTACTATGTAGTTGCTCAAATATGAATTTTTGAAACTATCTCCTCTACATTGATAATGTTAGGTATAATATCTGATTTTGTATCACCTGAAGGGATTTTGAGAGGGGTTTTTCAAAATTTTAATCCTCTTTGCGGAAGAAATCCCATTGAAAACGGATCTTGATTAAATCATTAATCACAAATCA
>Ga0315915_1010249_pt1 | contig 10448 bp, 3 predicted proteins | sample MpolbnodulesMG_FD_207738 | JGI IMG/M metagenome (GOLD analysis project Ga0315915, IMG submission 207738) | Medicago polymorpha root nodule microbial communities from Los Angeles, California, United States - branched nodules | ecosystem: Host-associated > Plants > Roots > Nodule | place: USA... | reverse complement strand
TACTCCAGATATGTTGGTTAAGTAAAATGATGGTAAGTCCATAATCCTTGACAAACACCCAATTCCGATAGTGTGGTGAGTTACAATGTGAAATTCACTTTATCCAAATTTGACATTCTATTCTATCTGGGTATACTATCAATTATCAAATTCAAATGCATTAGGATGATATACAGAAAACTACTTTTACCGTTTACGACTCACTAAGAACATTATGACTTCATAGTTATGGCTTTTGAGTCCTCCAGCCACTTTTCAATGTGCCATGTTTTCGATTTTCCAACCTTATCTTTGCAAGTTTGTTCTAGTTTTTTTTAATGATATTCTCATTTTCAACAAGTCTTAGGCAACCCATTTGCAGCACTTAGAGGTGGTCTTTCGAACATCACAACGGTACCAATATTACGCGTATGGAAATAAATGTAATGATTTACCATTTGGGTCATGTAATCTCTTGGGAAGGGGTATCTATGGAATCTGCATAAAATTGCATAAATTTTAGTATGATCAATTCCCAAGCATGTTAAAGAAGCAAGGGGCTTCTTGAGAATAACTGCTGACTTTTATTGTCGATTTGTTAAAAACTTAGGCATTGACTGACTAGGTGAAGCTTTTTTTTGTTGGAGCTCAATTGTTGAAGAGGCCTTCAAAATGTTGTAGAAGGCACTCACAATAAAGAATGATCGACCGAAACCGGTTGTGGCAAAGCTGATCGGGGTATGGTTTCAAGATTGTAAATAAGGTGTGTGCTACAATCAAGGAAAGGGAAGAAGACATGGGGGATATTAACAACTTCAGAGATGTTTTGGTCAGATCAAGTTGATATTGAAATGAGATTTGTAGTGTGCAGCGGAGTCCCAACCTCGATACTCTTGTCTTCCCTCAACATTTTAACCTTTTTTATGCTTCCATATGTTTGTTTTAAACTTGACCACTTGTTGATAACTTAAAGATAAATACCAGTTTATAAATATTGAAAGAGTTAGCTAAAGGAACTAAAGAAGATAATATGGTGAACTAAGTATGGGAACATCACTTTTCTTAGGTATTTAGAAACAAATCCTAAATGTTCACAAAAAATAAATGAAAATCCTAAAACCATAGAGTAGATCTGAGTCGCACTTTAATTGGAGCAAGGAGACATAAGCTACTCCTAAGAATCTTTTCCTTTACGGGTGTTGTCGCTCTTCATGTTTAGTTAACACCAAACATATTTTATTGTTGCAAGGTATGCACACCCTAACTATTATCATTATATCCTCTTAATAACCTTTTTAATCTTTACGTTTAGCCTAAAAAATTAGTTATCATCAATGATGATATTTATCATTTATCTTTTTTATTTCTCTCATAAACTAGTGGTAGAAATTAACATAAATTATTGAGATTTTAACCAAGTCAATCCTCGTGCGAACGATATTTTCTTATCACTAGAATACGTGTTAGACTGTGTGTACTTGCACAATAACGTACGAATAAAGATTTTGTACACACAAGGTGCGCTTATTGGCGCATATAACACAGCACACGTACGCAGGTGCTGCGTTGGTCTCTCTCGGAAGCAAAAAGCTTTCTTACATTTTTTATTTTTTTTAAAGACTTTCTTGCATTTTTGTTGAAACACTACCAAATTATAAAATATTGATTAGGATTAATACACATAGTATTAATTAGATGGAACAATTGAAATCAATTAATATTGTAAAAAAAAATTATAAATATCTTACCCAAGAGCGCTTTGATGAAATGATATGAGTCTTTTCTAACTTAATCAAAATCTTGAATTCGAATTTAATTTTGGACATACAACATCGCTAAAACTCATAAGGAGAGTTACACAAAAAGTTTTTAATATTACATTAATGCATAATATAAAGAGAGTATTTTGGTTGTACATTTAATCGGCATTTTTGCTATGAGATTTTGAGAGAGAAAAAAAAATATCATCTAATCAATTTGGATGAATTCTTTAAAAAATTTGATATGATCAAATTAAATATGATTTAGATTGGATCATTTTCAACTGATCCATTTACAAAAAAATATAATATGTTTGATGTGAAATATAACATATACTAAAAAAACCCATTAAAATGTATTCGTGCAAATTAATACGGTGTTAACAATTGGATTTAAATCATTAAAAAAAACAAAAAAAAAAGAAATGGATTTGAATTTAATCCGTTTCAAGCTATATTCTCAAAAGGAGACTAAAAAAAGTCAAATAATAATTTTATGTTGTCAATTTTTTTTGGATTAATTTACAATTTTAAAAACTATTTCATAAATCTCATTGATATTTTTTTAAGGGTCATTGATATTATTTATTGTCTTAAATTAATTGTCACCAATAAAATGATTTTTACCCATTAAAATATTCTTACTTATTTATTGGTATCTTATTCTTAATTCATTTAATTATTTCACTACTAGTGGTAAAAAGGGGCAAAATGGTGTGGAAAAAAAACCAGACCTTCTCTTCTCTCTCGCGTGTCTCTCTCTCTCACCTACAAAAACAAAAACAAAAATCTTCCATTGATGAATATAGAAGCTTGCATGCATACCCATTATTTCCAAATTCTAATTGACCTAAAGTGAAGGTAAAGGTAAGTCAAGAACCTCACTTCCCCCCTCCTTTTATGCTCAATTTCTCAAATTTCCTCCAAAGTGTGGCTTTTGTTGTTGCATGTGGAAGTGACGTACTAAGGGCAGAAATTGAAAGCTTGGAGGAGGGAAAAGAGCTTTGAAATCAACCTTAAGGTGAGCTCCTAATAGCCTTTCATTCTAGTAGAAATACTGCTTCTGGAAATTGTTGATGAATTTGGACTGTTTTAGGTGTATGTTGCTAATTAATTATAATTAGGAATTATAAGTATTTTTGTTTTAGTCCCCCATTCAACTAATTAGTGGGTTAATGTTATTAATATGTTAATTATGTTACAAAGATGTGGATTGAAGCATCATAATAATAATTGTGCATAAAGATAATAGAAATTGATGAGTGCTAGATTAAATCAATTATGATCAAGAGACTACCATAGAATGTAGGAACACGACTGAAATTGAGAATATAAAATGAATTGTTGTACTCTGATCTCTTGTAGGATTAGGATATGTTACTCATTTGAGTAATGAGAATCATAAAGTTCTCTTAAAACGAACTGGATATCTGACACTTACAGTTTAAAATCTGCAGTCGCAATGATAATATGAATTTTAATATTATGAATGAAATTATTTTAATTCTAGCAGGTACCTGGTGATGTAATAGACAGTATAAATTGTTTTAGTTGCTATGAATACGATATTTATGATTTTTATAAATGAAATGGACTGGCATTGACAAGTACAAAATGATGAAACTGACGTTTATATTGTTCCGATATTATGGCTATATATGACACTAGTGAAACTGGTAAAAGTTGTCAGATACGTTCTATGAAACTGACATAACTTGTCAGATATGTTCTATGAAACTGGCATATACTATCAGATATGTTTTATGAAACTGACATGAATTAGGGGTGTTCAAAACCGAACCAACCCAATAAAAAACCCGCAAACCAAACCAATCCAAACCAAAACCGCAAAAAATCGCACTTGGTTCGGATGAATTCGGATGACTTTTGCACTGAACCGCGCGGTTCAGTTCGGTTTGCGGTTTGCATCTCAGCAACCGAACCAAACCAAACCAAACCGCAAGAATAATGAATATTACTTAAACATGTACTAGCCCAATTACATAGCGCAAGAATAACCTCTTTCGATTCGATTTTTCCATTGTTGCACCATCAGGTTCAATTCTAATTCCTTTCCATCTCTTTCAATTCATTTCCAGTGATGAATTTGTTTCCTTTACTTCCCAATAATTTGTTGCATGCTTATGTTTCTTCTTAATTTTACCTATTTTGATATAAGTTTTACCTAATATTTTATCATATAAACAGCAAAATAAAATGTCCTATGTTTATTTTGTAACAAGTTGGTAATATTAGAGTTAATGTAATATATTTTTTTTATCTCGCGATAAACCGCACAAACCGAACCAATCCAAGCCGCATTGGTTTGGTTTGGATGACTTTTTAAAAATCAACTGAACCAAACCAAACCGCATGCTTTCTTATCTCGCGGTTTGGATGACTTTTATGCTCAAAACCGAACCAAACCGCACCGTGAACACCCCTAACATGAATAGTCAGGTATTTCAAATAAATTAAATTGTGAGGTCACGTAGCCGGTAAATGTATTGATTTATTATTTCCAACGCTTCACTGGTGTTGAATATTGTTGGGAACACCCACACTCGACAATATTCACGTACGTAATTAAAATGAACCAGATGCATCGTTTTATCCACCTTTAAATATTTCAATAATTACCCTTTATATACATTCTTTAAATTACCCTGTAATTCAACTCAATTATCTTAATTATCCTGTATAAAATTCTAGAAAATTATATGGGGTGTTATACTTTCCCTTGAAGTTCTAGATGCAAGAAGTTAAACATAGTCTTACACATCCTTTCTTGTAACAACAGACGACGGGATTTAAATGATCAATCGAGTTGGAAGTATGAATTTTTACAAATGTGATAAAACAACCTAAAAAACTTTGTTTACTACTTGTAGGTTTTCCAGAGTCTTCAAATTGTCGTTTATCCATCTCTAATGGGAGATCTGATTATCTAGAAAATAAACACACGCACACGCGCTCGCATACAGACACGTGGGGATACAATTATATCATTATAGAAATTTGGAAAGGGATCTCGATATATCTTTTGCACAACAACACAGATGAGAGTGGAAATTAGAAAATGTTGGAGAAAAAGTAGAGAACCAATTCTTTATAATTTGGTATTTTATTCATAGGCAAGGCTTTAAATAATGGTTGCGTATAGGATTTTGCGATTTCGGCCGTTACGGGTGTTGCGATACGGATTGCGGTTGTCGCGATGTGAATTAATCACAACATTGCACAACTCTTAAATAATGATAGTAACTTAAATAACTTAGATTTGGAGTTCTAAACTAGATAAGGAGATAACTTATGTAATTTATGATCAAATATGTATTAAAAATATGATTTTCATGTATCTCAATTGAAAAAATATCCGGATTCTATGTCTATTGTCATGAACGGCAATTTTTTGCGGCCGTAACGGTGTTTCGTCGCGGCTGTAACGACGTTTTGTCGTGATTTTTGTTCACTGTAAAAATGGTGAAAAACGGTAATGTCTGCTACCTATACCTTTTTGTCGCAGCCTTTTTCTCGGTAACGAAACGTTTATGTGTTGTTATTTGTTGTCAAATATATGTTACATATCATCATGTGTGTTGACAATTGTGTAACCATGTTGGAAGTGTTTTTTGCTTGTGTAATCATATTTGAAGTGTTTTCTGTATGTGGTTTCCTCTTCCTATTTAATATAATAGTCACTAGAAGCACGTGAATTGGTTCAACCAATTTTATTTTATTTGTATTTTTATTTTTATTTTTTTTTGCAATGGCGGTTGGACTGATTGAACCATAAACCAAAGGCTTCACCGGTTTGATTTCCAGTTCAGTTTTTTAAACTTTGGCATAATGAAGTTTGCCTTCTTGCAGGAAGATGATTGTTCTCAAAGACATTGTGCCTGCAGCTCAAAACAACATAGACAGTAAATTTATAATTTTGGAGAAAGGGAGGACAACACTTGAAGGGCAAAATAAAAAGTGTTTGGCACTTGTAGCTGATGAAACAGCTGCAGTTCATTTACAACTTTGGGGAGATGAATGTGATTATTTTGATTCAGGTGACATCGTTTATATAACCAATGGTATCTTTTCCTACCTGCGTGGCAACCTTATACTAAGGGCAGGTAAGAGAGGAAAGCTTGAGAAGATAGGAGAATTTACTATGTCCTACGTTGAGACACCAAACATGAGTGAGATTCATTGGATTCCTGACCCAACAAATTCTAAGAAGTATATCCAAGAGTATGTCATATCTCCCCACTCCCGTGCCTTCTCTCCAGTTTTGTAGATTTTGATGTTCATTCTCACTGCAAAAGATCTGTTTGTTAATAAGACTATCTTTATTTAAGCTCTTTTTTTCTTTCCACTATGCTAAAAGGAAGGGTATTTTTATCTTTTCTTTTTTATTGTTTGATTGTTGTGATGGAACACAATAGCACATTGCTTGAATGAAAGATGGGATGTGAATGCAACTACTTTTGCTACCATCAAGTCTGAGAAAACCATTTTATATTATTCGATGTCTAAGTGAGCAACCCAAACCTATGGCTTGTTTTGGTATTTGTTGAACTAAGCACAAGCCTATACCAAATAGAGCAGAACAGGGAGATTAATAGAGCAATGTGAAAATGCAATCTGATATAAATACTGAGGTTTTGGGTAAGAAGTAGCAGAATCATGATGATAAATAGAGTTTTTGCTCTGTGTGAAACAATGTGGCTGGTAATTAATGGAGAATGTGGCTGGGGATTTATTGATTTATAATGGAATGTTCATTTGATGCTGGTAGTGCATAAAAACAAACCACTTGCTGCATATAAGTGTTGAAATTGTAAATTCTAGGTAGTTGAATATATGATAGTGAAAGACAGGAAGAATGAGTTTGTAATGTGGAGTAACATAGTGATTCCATAGCACAACATGTTGGTATTGGTAATCATAGAAGCACATGATTTTAGCTTTGAGTCATGCAATTTAGAGATGATAAAGATGTTTGCCTCATGGTTTTCTGCAAGTAAGAAATTGATATGTAGTCCGTGAAGTGGTTTTTTGAGCAAATCAACAAGTTGGTAAATGGAGGGAGCATTGGAGCCCGGTTGTCAATTTCCTTGTGCTTCATTCGCATATGGAAGGCTCGATTTATACACATAATGGTTTGGACCAGTAATATATATCTAAAACGATGGTAGGTGATAGAGACAAGTTCTTGCAAACTAAAAGATTGCATTGAGATCAAAGTAGCCAATGTATGTGCCAATGAACTTCCTAAATCCTGCCTAATCTATCATTTGTGTCACTACTGCAGTGAGCATCCATAAAGCAGGTGATGCTGAGAGTGGTGATTCGAACTAAATGTAGCACATGATATCGTATATTTTGAGAAGAGAAGTGTTATAAACACTTCCTATCTAACACCTTTTTTAACACTTTCTTATTGAGTGAAATTGTATTGGTACCGCACTTTAAAAATAACGATGAGACTTACATGAGTTTTATCCAATACTTTGGGTCAGAAGTATTAGAAAGATAAAGTTTCTAACATTTATCATTTTTAAAGTACACTTGAACACCTGCGTGCAAGCAACAATGTAAACACTCATGTATTGGGACACTTATAACAAAGACAACATTCAGATGAATTAAACATCATGCTTGAACTCCAATTCTTCTATTTGCATGAACTCCAATTAAACTTCATGCTTAATAGAAATACTTTAAGAAATACTTTATCGTTTAAACTTTATCGGATGTCATTGAAGGGACTTTTTTATTAAAGTATTTCTATTAATACAATAATTAGTAATACTCCAATTCTTATTTGGAGTTCAATAAAAAAATGTATTTTATTAAACTCCAAATAAGAATAATAAAGTATTTCTATTAAAATATTTCTTTTATTAAACATCATGCTTGAACTCCAATTCTTCTATAACAAAATAAATGTATATCACTGGAAAATATACTCCCTCTGTTTTTATTTAATTGTATTTTTTATACTCTACTACATGACCCACGCATTTCATTTATGTGTAATTTTAATAGACGAAATGATAATAGTTACTAAAAATCCACATGCAAATAGAAGAATTGGAGTTCAAGCATGATGTTTAATTCATCTGAATGTTGTCTTTGTTAAAAGTGTCCCAATACATGAGTGTTTTCATTGTTGCTTGCACGCAGGTGTTCAAGTGTATTTTAAAAATGATAAATGTTAGAAACTTTATCTTAAAGTATTTTATTAAAGTATGATGTTTAATAAAGTATTTTATTAAACTTTAATAAAATACTTTTATTAAAGTATTTTATTAAAGTATTTCTATTAATACTTTTTTATTAAACATCATGCTTTGAATGTATTTTATTGAACTCCAAATAAGAATTGGAGTATTACTAATTATTGTATTAATAGAAATACTTTAATAAAAAAGTCCCTTCGATGACATCCGATAAAGTTTAAACGATATAGAAAAATATTTTAATAAATTGAACTTATTTTATTATAAATATTTTTTTTGAAGGATTTATTACAAATATTTATACATCCAATAATTTTTTTTTAAGAAATATGCATAATATTAAACAATGCTTTATATGAGATTGAAAAGTCGTTTTTTTTTTTGTCAAATAAAAATCAATTATTATGAATAGGAATTGATCAGCATGGGAACGAGACTAAAAAGGAATGAAATAGGACACGTAATATGAGCACAAATAGAAAGAAACGAAAAAGTGGACACATCATCACCCCCACAAATATTTTCTTTTTTACAAGATCTACAAATAATTTGATAAAGTATAAATAATTAGTAAATTTACTAATTATTTATATTATATATCTATTTATCTATCTATCTATATAAATAAAAATAGATATAAAGCAGCAAGCACAACACAAAGATGGCATGACACGGGTACTCGGTGGGGGATGCTTCATGTCATGCCAAATGCTCGAACCTTCAAAGTTCACATCAATAGACAAATAATATCACACTATTTCTCATCTTTCAACTAACCTTTTACCCTCCTTCATCCAATTTGAATTTCATCATTATTCTCTAACAACTTTGTTACGTTAGTGGTTTGGTTTTTCTTTTAAAATTAAAAAATATATATTTAATAATGTGATACTAATGATCATTTTAAGATGATTTTGCGTATGTTTGGTTGATTGGTTCTACTTTTAAAAGGTTAGAAATCATTTCAGAGGCGTAGAGTTGATTCTGACGTGTTTGGTTGATGTCTAGTATAATTGATTTTATACTTTGTAATTAATTCAACTTGAAGCAGAAATTTGTAACTTTGGATTCTATGATCGATTTTCACACGTAAATTTACGGTTCAACTCACTTATACATTACTTTATTCATATGCAAATTATTTTTAGTAAGAAATACTTTTAACCAAAATCAATTTTAAATAATCAATAATATCATAATCAATTTTCTTCATTGCACAACCAAAAACATACTTCAAATATATATATATATATATATATATATATATATATATATATATATATATATATAGCAAATTTAACTATATTCTTTAAAATTACAATACTAAACTTTTATAACCGACACTCAAGTGTCAATTATTGTTTTGGTTGTGCTATAGCTCTAATCAAAACTCTTATTGGTTAGCTTAACTAACTAAACCAACAGTTGAGAGAATAATCCACCGAACAAAATAATGGAAATAATAATATACTAATAAACTTAAAATATGATTTCATTAATTATGTTAATTTTAAAAATAATAAAATAATACACTTTCGAAAAAAATTGTAATACCATTATTATTTAGAATTTGTCAAAAAAAATTATTTTGAAATAAATAACTCAAAGTTTCTTAAAATAAAATTATTATCATGATGAGATGATTATGACTTTTTTGATGTGAACCGAATATCTTATGTTCACAACTGTAGAGATCAATTTTACAAATTAGATACGTATATAATGATTTTTTTTAGCATAATAGTAAGTGAAAATAATAAGGACCCTCTCCATTTTTGTGCCTTGTCTTTTATAGGATGCAATTATTAAATGAACATTTATATAACGTAAATTCACTAGTTGATTGAGAAAAAAGAGTAGGAAAAATTAGAAAAGAAGAGAAATGAAGATTGCAATTATTAAATGAAAATTTACTTAGAGTAAGTTTACAAGACCTATCTCAAGATTCCTTAAAAAAAAGACCTATCTCATGATAAAAGTGTTAAAATTGTTAGACCGAACGTCATTACAAAGATTCAACCTCAACTATTCTATTTTTATGTGAGTTTTTAATGATTATTTTTATTTCTTCAATCCATAAAAAAAAATAAAGGAAAGAGAAAAAGAAAGAATACTAGCTAAAGGAATCAAAGAAAGAGCATAGTGATCCATTGGGTCTCTCTCTTCATTCTCCTCTCAAATATCCAAAAGGTAATTATGCACTTTCTCATAAATACAATTAGCATTATTATTATTTTAGGGGAATTATTTTTTTTTAATTTTTTTAGGGGATTATTATTATATAGTCAAATGTTTCTAATTTTATGATTAATTTGGTGTGTGGTAAAAATAATCAATGCAACCATATGTAATAAGATTCAAGAAAAATCAAACGTTATTGATAAATATAGCCTTTAGTAGACGCTAGTTTAACTTCTGTTTCCAACGTAATGATGTTGTAATGATGTTTTTAGTGGATGATCTATCTATTACA
>Ga0315915_1010247_pt1 | contig 10448 bp, 9 predicted proteins | sample MpolbnodulesMG_FD_207738 | JGI IMG/M metagenome (GOLD analysis project Ga0315915, IMG submission 207738) | Medicago polymorpha root nodule microbial communities from Los Angeles, California, United States - branched nodules | ecosystem: Host-associated > Plants > Roots > Nodule | place: USA... | reverse complement strand
GGGGTATTTACCCCCTCCGTCAAATTCTTCTGTTAGTCAACACGATGTTTTGCAAATACCCCTTTGTGGGGGTATTTGCAAAACGTCATGTTGACTAACAGAAGAATTTGAATGAGTGGGTAAATTGATTAACGTTGTGCAATTCCAGGGGGATAATTGAAGTTTTGTTAATTTCAGGGGGGTAATTGAAGAAACTTACAAGTTCAGGGAGTAATTGCCTATTTACTCCTTTGAAAATTATGTCTCGATTTTGGATCAGATTTTCGTATAGTCTTGTGTACAGGTTTTAAATTGTGACACGATTTAGGCAAACCGTAGCATGATTTTGTCTGGATCAGAATACTATATAAGCATTATTTGACCCATTTGTTGATAGAGCTTGAGAATCTCATGAAAATTAAAGGAGGAAACTTTTAGGGTATTTAGATACTAAAGGTTGAGGGTCTCTGGGTGAGGTTCAAAGTTTCAAGTTGTGGATCTTTAAGAACCAAAAGAGGAGGCTCTTGAGAAAGGATTGATGTCTTTTGATAGAAGTTCATGTGATTGAAAAACACATGAGAGAAGAGTCATTGTGAGCAACTTAAGTGACCAAAAGAGAAGATCCTAAGAAAATCAAAGTTTATCGATTGTTTAACAATTAGGAAACACCTTTAGGTAGTGAAATCATTGAGTCTCTTTGCTATGGAAAAATGGTAGAATTTAAGATTACTCTTGGAGAGCTTGTGAAACTAATTTTTTATAACTCTTTTGTACGTCTCTTTGTAAAGAATTAATTGAGAGTGTATTGGAGAGATATCTCTCCTTCAGATGTAGCCCATTGTTGGGCCGAACTGGTTGAACAAATCTTTGGCGTTGTTCTCTATACTCTACTCTCTTTCTTGTTATTTTTTTGGTTCGATTGTGATTTTGTTTTACACTTGGTTGCTAGATTAGACCTAGATATGTTGTTATTACTTGTGGTAATTTTGGTTATTAGTTGTCGTTGATATTTACCCTACATATTTTAGTTTATTGGTGTGATTTTAAGAGTCATAAATTCACATAAGCTTAGTATAATACTACTATTTTATTATTGAAAGTAACTACTATAAATCAATATGATGAAACATAATCATTAAAAGTGTAAAATTTAATTGAATTTAGAAGATCATATGTCACAAATTGGTTCATTGTAAAAAATATAAAGCACTGGGGCAACATAAAATTTCATGTTTCCTCCTAAAATTAAATCTAAACATATTTAGGAGCAAAAAGTAAAGTTATCCATCATAAATTTGTACCAATTGATATTTGAGATGAGGTGCAATTTTCATCTCGCCACCTAAATTTACAAACAAGATACCACACAATTGATATATAGTACTTTGGAGATTATTAGTCTCCCGATCGCCTATTTTTAATACCTTAGAACTGGTTCACCATTCATCTAAAAAAATCACTACCAGTATATTTGAAGTTTGTGGAAATGTCCTCTTGGGAGAGGTAATTAGGAGATGCAAAGAAGCTTCTAAGCACGAGCGACCACTAGCGCATGCTAGAATTCTGAAATTAAATGACAATGACTACGGTGGGTTCATGCACCATATAAAATTAGCACGTGTAGAAGATATTCACGTACAAGTGGGAAGTACGTATACAGTTTGCTTATCCATGAAGCATTTTTGTGATGATCATGGCTGAGATCCATAAATTATTTATAAATATATTATAAATGCATGTTAACGAATAAAACGGCTTGTTATATTGGATAAAGTGGCATAATGACACTAATTACCATTTACAATGGTCGAAAGATTCATGGACTAAGTATCATGAGGTTATAATACTAACCTCTTAACACTGCGCTAACACTGAGACGTTGTACCAAATAAATAAGTTACAGTACTCATGCATTACAAAACCCAATTTATTCTATTCTCACATGTCTAAGTGTCATTTGAGGTATTGTCTTTTTTGGATATAAGTTCTTTACGATTTGTCTTTTATAAAAGACGTCTCATTAGATTGATGAGTTGTATAAAACTAAACTTGACATCAATTTCCAAATAATGTGGGACTTTAAGTGTACACACAACGCTACTTCACTGGGGAACGGACTCAAGTACTCTTTGTTAGGCTCGACTTGGGGCATTTGTTTAGATACACCTTAAAGTTTTACATTGTTTGAAAATTGAGATCAGTAGTAGTTTATATATTATTGGGAAAAACCCAAGTCCCACATCGGATAGACAAGACTCTTGAGAAGAGTATATAAAGAGGAGGCAATCCTCACCTTACAAGCTTATTGGGAAAAACCCAAGTCCCACATCGGATAGACAAGACTCTTGAGAAGAGTATATAAAGAGGAGGCAATCCTCACCTTACAAGCCGGTTTTGTAAGGTTGAGTTAGACCCCAAATTCAACATGGTATCAAAGCTTGTTGAATTCAAGGGCCACCTAAACCTATTCACGCACCAAGCCCAAAGAGTGCTGGGCGTGAGGGGGGTGTATTGGGAAAAACCCAAGTCCCACATCGGATAGACAAGACTCTTGAGAAGAGTATATAAAGAGGAGGCAATCCTCATCTAACAAGCCGGTTTATGTGTGTTAATGAAAATAATGAATTCTTATGTGTGTTAATGTAATTACTTTCTTAATATTTAACTATTCGTTTTTTGTTGTTCGTGTAGAAAATGAAGGAATCCGGAGGGAAGAAACGGAGCGGCGAAGGAGATATAAGAGAGGAGGATGACGTTGACAAATACTTTGGTTTGAAAGACAAAAAATCGTCTAAGAAGTTTAGAAGATAAATATGTTATTTGTTTCCGACAAAAAATACTATGTTCATTTTTGTTCTAAGTTTTTTTGTTGTCAATTTCTTTTCTCTGTCTGAGATTTTCAAAACAAGTATGGAGAAAGTCATATTATTTATTTGGTTATAAGAATAGTTTTTCAAATTAGGATTTGAGTACGTTGTCTTGAGTTATAAATACAAAAACATTCTTCTCTCTATTGCCTTATTTATTTGATTACACAATTTAAAAAATATTTTTTTTTCCTCTTGATTTTAATATTTGTGTAGGTATTGTAGAAAATTTATTCAAAAAAAAGGTATTGTAGAAAATAGTAGATGACATAATGTAATAAAATGAGACAAGTTTAATCAATAATTTGGATGATTAATCAGTTGAAATAATTAATTAATTACTTTGTGGATTTCACAAGGTATTAATTACCTGTTAAATATAATTCAAAATATTCAATTAATTTAATCCTAAGGGAAGAAATCTTGGCTACCAGGGATGTTTTTATATGCAGATTTAACGGATCAACTCACATTGTTTTAACTTGTAAAAAAAATATCGTTGTTTTTTCCACTCAACAATCGTAACAAGGACATCGAAAATATAACTTCACATCTATTCATGGACAAATTTTTAGGAAGGTGAAGAATTGTGGTGCAGTTAATTGAAATTAACAGCCTGCAGTGCTCCCTAATCTCACCTTGAGAACCACCATTTTCCTAGTTAAGCCACTATTAAGCAACGTTTGATCTGAAGTTAATAAATAACGGTTGTTCTTCAACGTCTTATAATACATGTTGTCCAAATCATTACCATTGTTGGGTCTATGATGCTTTTTATCTGTAAATGTAACTGTTGTGACTTTGGTGGCAAACACTTGAATTTCAACGACATAGCAAACCTAGGGTTTTGTTCTTTTAACCGATTTTGGTCTAACACATTGAAGGATCTTGAGAAAAGCTATGGTCCATTGAAGGATCTTGAGAAAAGTATTCAATGAAAGAGTATATCCTGTTTGACAAAGAAAAACAATGTGAAACACCAATAAAATGAGCTCCAAGAAGTGTAACCACTTGAATTTTCATCGGCTAACAAACCTTCTCTATTAAAACGATTGATAAGTTCCTACGTGTTGGAATATGATGGTGGTAGATTTTGTATTTGCTTCATCGATGATAAAGGTCTGACCATGTCTACATCTTGATGCTACTAAGTAGTCTATGTCGCCACCACTAACTTTGCGAGTACTGTCTCGAGCTGCAAAAGCAAGAATGTCTTCACACGAGACCATTTTAGGACATGCACCTTTTATTTGTGCCTTAGCTTTGTTAATTACTTCAAAGCCACGTAAATAGCACAGAGGGGGTGTATAAAGTAAACCTACAACATAAATATAAACGTGCTTACTATAAAATGGGCTTTAAGCTAAGCCCAATTTGAGTTACCGCAAAAACGAATACAAGAGTTTCTTCTTCTTCTTCTTCTTCATCTTCTTCTTCTTCTTTCGGCGCTGTTACTGTAAGCGAGTTTCTACTACTATTCATCCATGACAGAAGCTTCGATAAAAAAGTCTAAGAGGAAGAACCGAACCCTAAAACCTCACGAAGCTGAACTCGACCGATTCGACTCACTTCCATGGAACTCTTCTATTCCTCAACCTGATGAAAACGACGATAACGACGCCTCTTTTTCTCTCTTCACTGGCTCTAATGAACTTGAAGGAGGTAAACTTCGCGTCACTCTTGTTTTACAGTTGAAAGATTTCGTTTTGTTGTTTATTTTGAGAAAATTATGTTATGCATGCCAAGTGTTTGTTGAATTGCCTCAGTCAACTGTGATTGTAATTGGTTATGGTTATTGCTGTTTGTACGGGCGGCTTGACTCAACTGACAATGCTGATATTGCTAGGCTACCTTTAATGAATCCAGAACCTCGCGGTTGTGTGTAAAAACATGTTTTTGAGTTTGCCCAATTTGTTCCAAAATGCCTACGTAGTTTAAGTACGTAACAATTTAAGAAACTGGGCCAATTAGTTCCAAAATGTGAATGACTAACATTGATAGCAGAAAATTTAAAGGGACCAATGTTCGAAAGTATTTTTTATAGGGACTAAAAATGAAAGTTGGTATATTTAGAGGGACTAAAGATATATATTATATATTCAACCCTATATAAAATATATATTTTGATAAGAAATATTGGTTTTGATTGATTTGGCATGACAGTACCCATTTTATAAGTTGGCAACACCCGAAAAAGAAGTTATTTTACATGTAAAAACAATTAAGTGCATGTTTGGTACAATGGTAGGGTTTTCAGAATCACAGTGAGCCACCTTGATTTTCAGAAGCTACATACACTTTGTGGCTTTTGCAAAATTACAGTGGTTCGCTGTGGTTATGACAAACTTGCTTTGATACCAAATATGCATTTTTAACACATTACAACATCCATTTTGCCATTAGAATCACGTCTCTAAGCTTCAGTTTTTTACCTTGTCTCAATTTGAATGTTTCAAAAATCTTTTTAGAATGATTATTACCAAGTCAGGGACAAGGTTTTGTTTGTTTGAGAAATGTTACATGTTTAATCCAATTTCCAGTAGTTAACAATCCGTGGAACCTTTGTCTAGATTGGCTACTTTTCCTTATCTTGAAAAAGTGAATGCAAACATTTTATCAAATAATTATTACGAAAAAAGGGAATTACCAAGAGACTGTGAAGTAGCTATTTAAAGAGTTATTTAATATTCACTGTGGTATAGCTGTTCTGGGTTTTTGATGGAACCACAAGGCGGTGTATCAATTTTAGAAATAGAATAATTATTGCTTTTTTTGTTTGTTTCTCTTTGACAGTAGGTTGATAGATTTTAACAATGGAGGTCACTTATGTTTGGAAAACTAGAGGGGGTGTCATTTGCATTCACCCAAACCTCAGGGAGGTTATTATAATTTTCCCTTTCATTTTATGTCATTTATTATATTTCGTTTGCAGGTTTTCTTTCACTGGAGGAGATTGATGAAGCTGAGTATGGTTTAAATATTCCCGATCCTGAAAATCATGACAGGAAGCACAATTCTAAACCAGAGAAGAAGTCGAATAAGCAGAAGCAAGACAGTGCTTGTAGTGGCGGAGAAACGGTGAATGATGAGAGCATCAAGTCTGAAGTGAAGAAAAAGAAAAAGAAAAAGAAGAAGAAAAACAAGGATGCAAAAGAAAACCAGAAAGTTGAACTTTCAAATAGTGGTATTTTTTGTTTAATCTTACTATACTTAAATGTAGGTTCCTGTGGAATTTAAAAGGTTTGTTTGATTGGTTATTTAGACAATTTTATAATTACATGTATGTTTGACTAGTTAGTATAAGCACATACATATCAACCATATGTGTTGATAATATTACGATGTTCACGAGTGTAACGAAAAACTGCTAATTCACAATTAAACATACGTACACAATATAGTGCCGCAGAGAAAATGGACAGACAAACATGCCAGCGTTTGCCTTTTCAGTATTTATTTATAAAGGCAATGATGCTTTTTATGTTATCACGTCTTTTCCAGTTATACTTTTAGGCTTTGTTTGGGAGTTTGTAGGGGAAGGGAGGGGAGGGTTTTGGAGGGATGAGATTAGAGAAACAAAATAGAGAAATCTTTCAAATTTTGAGAGAGTGGTTTTGTAGAGAATGATAAATAAATACTTATGATTAATGTATTTTTAACTTTGAAAGTATTATAACAACATAGGTTGAATTTGGAAAACTTAACCCAAGCCCCCCAAAACTCTCCAAACTCCTCCTCCAATACAATTTTCTGGTTCCCCCAAATTAGGGGGATTTTGTATTATGAAGAAAACTAAACCCCCCAAAGCCCTCCACTCTCATATCTCTCCATTCTTTCCACTTCTTCCTTCCTTTTTTTTTTTTTCAAACCCTCCCCTCCCCTCAAAACTCCCAAACAGAGCCTTAGAATATATAACTGCTTTGGAATGTGTGGCTGTCCGTCAGAAGTAAATCTATTTTTTTGTCATTAGAATAAACTTGAGAACCTGCTGTAATCTAATGAAAAATGGAAAGTCTTATGAACAAGTTAAAGAAAATGTGGGCGGACTTGTTCCACTAATTGCTGTACGCACTTCTAGGTGTGAATGCTGATGTGAAGGACAGTGTTGATGAAGAGAACATCGATGAAACTGAATATTATGCATGGAACGAGTTGAGGCTTCATCCTCGTTTAATGAAAGCAATACACAAGTTGGGATTCAAGGAGCCAACACCGATACAGAAAGCATGTATTCCGGCTGCTGCTCATCAAGGGAAGGTTGGTTGATTTGAAGTTTTTCTTCAGGAAATTTTGATGGTTTGAAATACTTCATAAGATTAGCTTTGATGGGAATTCTTGTGTCCTTATTTGACAGGATGTTATTGGGGCTGCAGAGACGGGATCTGGTAAAACACTTGCGTTTGGTTTGCCCATTTTGCAACGTCTTTTGGAGGAGCGTGAAAAGGCTGAAAGTATAAGTGGGGTAAATGGTGAAGAAGCTGCTGAAAAATACGCTACTACGGGCCTTTTGAGGAGTCTTATTATTGCTCCAACAAGAGAACTTGCACTTCAGGTGATTGTCAAGGCTTTCTAATCATTTGCTTGTCAGTTGCTTGATTGTTGCCAGTTAATCTGATTTTACGTTCTTGGTTTTATAGTAGTTACAGGTCTCATCTGTTCAAATTTAGGTACAATTTTTGTCATCTTTCTTTTTTAAAGGGTGGGCTACTTTTGAGATTTTTTATTATAATTTACACTTAATTTGTTTATCTTTCGTGTAAACTCTTCTGCTTCTGTATTTTAAGCAGACTCACAGTTCTATAACTATGTCGTGTTTGGTTTTTTTTAGAAGTTATGACTCACAAGTCTTATATTTTTCTGAGTTTATTTGTAGCAACTCAGAGATTAACAAGACTAATAATTAATTTCAGAGTTTTATGAGACTAATAATGATTTTGTTGGACCTATTTCGGAATCACATTGACTAAAATATAATCCGATATGTTTTTTTACAGTTAATGTGATTTCTAGTATCCACAAAAGTTGTTGATGATAGAAGTTGTTAATTTTATTATTTGGGGCTGCAATTGCTTTTTCAGGTAGCCAAGCATCTGAAAGCAGTAGCCAAGCATATTAATGTTAGGGTGACCGCTATAGTTGGAGGTATTTTACCAGAAAAGCAGGAAAGACTTTTAAAAGCAAGACCTGAGATTGTGGTCGCTACTCCAGGGAGGTTATGGGAACTTATGTCATCTGGAGAAAAACATCTGATTGAGGTGATTGCTAATGCTAATGCAAAATTTTATTAAGCTTGAGTACGACTAAATTTATATTTTGGAGAATTAAATATTTACATAGATAATTGCCAAGGGGAAAAGGGAAATATTGAAAAACTGGAGATGATTAGCACGCATACGGTGTTTTTAAATTGTAACTGCGGTTATGATGTGGTTGTGAAGGCTTCAAAATCCTTTTGTTGCAGCCGCAGTTGCGGTTGAGGACCACAAATATATTAGCACGTGCAGAATCCTTAAATGAACAAATAAATAGAAAACAAAAAAGAAACTTAGTGGCAAAGAAGACAATAAGAGCACCTAAATAGTGGGCTCTTATTAATTTTTGATCCTAATGTGTAATGTATATGAGCTACTATCAATCATGACTATGCAGCATATTTCATTACAAGAATGATATATTGCTCATTCCGAGCTACTACATAGTGTCTGATACCATTTTGCCTATGGTTTTTGGTTTCTTATTTTCTAAAACATAACTGCTGTAGGATTAATTTACACAGGGTAATAAATAATTGTTTAGTTCAATGCATAGCATAAACTTGACATGTGGTTTTTCATCGGAAGTCTGTTTTAACCCGGACGATCTGGTTTTGCAGTTACATTCATTGTCTTTCTTTGTGCTTGACGAGGCTGATCGAATGGTACAAAGTGGTCATTTTAAGGAGTTACAATCAATAATTGATATGCTTCCCATGTCCAATATCTCCAGTGAAGATAATTCTAAAGATGCACAAAGTTGTGTTACAGTTTCTAGCATCCAAAGAAAGAAAAGGCAAACTCTTGTTTTTTCGGCAACTGTCGCACTGTCTGCTGATTTTCGCAAGAAGTTAAAGCGTGGTTCAATTCAGAAAAAGCAACCATCGACAGATGGTTTGGATTCTATTGAAACTCTTTCTGAGCGAGCAGGAATGAGACCCAATGCTGCAATTATTGATCTTACCAATCCATCAATATTAGCAGCTAAGATTGAAGAGTCCTTTATTGAGTATGTAAAATCATATCTATGCTCTAAAACTCAAGTTCTGAGAATAAATTATATTTTTTGTGATATATTCATTTTGATTGAAGTAGTTATTTGATTTTGGTGCTATATAATCTCTTTACTCTTGCTATTTGGTGGGGTCACATATACTACCCTGGGCGGCCGCTTGTTATCCATTTCTTCATGCTAAAATAGAGTTGTAGTTTATGTTTATGACCCCTTCTATAACATCTACTCAAACTGATTATTACCCATGATAAAGTCACTAAGTAATGTTTGATATGGCATGAACTGTGATTTTTGTTTGATGATACAACATTAATGATTTGTTATTAAATGCAGATGCACCGAAGATGATAAAGATGCCCATTTGTATTATATTCTTACTGTCCATGGTCAAGGGCGCACAATAGTTTTTTGTACGTCAATTGCAGCTTTGCGCCATATTTCTTCCATATTGCGCATTCTTGGTGTTAATGTTTGGACTCTTCATGCTCAAATGCAGCAGCGAGCGCGTTTAAAGGTTTGTGTCCTTTCTTTGTCCCATTCCTTGGCTTGCTTTTATCAAGTGTTGCTTTATTTGCTTTGCCCGAAGGTATATGTTATAATATAGACCTTGAAGCAAGCTTAGGTTCCAAATGTTGGGTGGAGAATACCCATTTTAATCACTATCTTTGTTCTGTTTTAAACCCTTGTCATGGTAATTTTCTATCTTGTTTTTAATATAGAAGAGTTTAACTTAAAAAAACATATGTTCGGGCCTTTAAACTAACTATTGGAAACTCTTCCAATTTAGGATACACCCAACCCCAACAAATTGTTCCATAAGAAATGTGTTGCCTTGCACATGTGTACAATAGGTTTTGAAGTAGAACAGGACATAATGTGCACACCAAAAGAACGAGCAGTGTGACTGAGGCCCACAGCCATTGCCCTGGGTGCTTTGTATTTCCATATCCATTCATAGGAATAAGGAAGAAAACTGGAAGAAGCCATTGTCCAAACTCTTCTTAAGAAGACTTATGCTCAACTAATGTGCTCCTATACTAATTATTTCCTCCTAATATTTCTTTCTAAAAAAGGTGTATCATGATAAATACTGATGTGAACCGAATTACAAAAACTTAAGTATATGACCCATCCATGAGTATCATGTGGGTATAGTCTACTTTGTCTCTCTTATTAAGCATTGGTTTGGTTTCTTGAAATTTTGAATAGTTCATTTTATTTACCCCCATCGTTTTATTGTTTCCTGCCTTGTTTAATGCCAGGCCATGGACCGCTTTCGTGAAAATGATAATGGCATACTTGTTGCTACAGATGTTGCTGCAAGGGGTCTTGATA
>Ga0315915_1010246_pt1 | contig 10449 bp, 5 predicted proteins | sample MpolbnodulesMG_FD_207738 | JGI IMG/M metagenome (GOLD analysis project Ga0315915, IMG submission 207738) | Medicago polymorpha root nodule microbial communities from Los Angeles, California, United States - branched nodules | ecosystem: Host-associated > Plants > Roots > Nodule | place: USA... | reverse complement strand
TATAAAGTTGAGAAAAGTGGAATTTTGCTAAGTGAATGCATAATCGCTTAGCGAATTGAGGTTTCTTCAAGTAGAGGGAAATGTAAACTCATAATTTTTGTCACCTAACCACCATAATTTTCTATGCAAAATGAGACTCGTTTAACGAATCATACTCTTTCATTTTCCTTGATCTTTCATTTTCCACTCACTTTGAGCTCACCACTACTCTCCTAGCGAATTGGTTTTCTCTGAAACTTCCAATCTTTTGACTTGGCTCACTTTGGTCTCACTTTCAGATCGCTTAGCAAATTGGTTTTACTTACTCATATTATATTGGATTTTTTGTTTTTAATTTTTGCAGTGGCGGGCAAATTTAAAATGTGTAACCAATGGGAAGAAGATAGCCACGATACATGATGATCAAAACAAGGCTATCATGACAACATGGTGGTGGCGTGATGGACCGAGAGCCACCGGTCTTCAGTGGCTGCAGGATACCAATTACAACCATATTGACCACGGGTTGTGTTTTGCCTTTGTGGAGAGGTGGCACGAGGAGACATCGAGCTTCCATCTTCCTTCATGGAGGACGAATTTTATATGTTATGTTGTTGTAATATCTAGACAATTTCTATTTTGAATTTTATGTTTGAACAATTGGTTTGTAACCTTTGGATACTTTTTAATTTTAATCTAATGTTTGAAATTTAAGTTCTGTTGTTAATTTCTGTTTTTTTTTATTGAATTTTATGTTTGAACATCTTCTTAATGCATTTTCATATCGTTTAGAACCAATTTAAAGCGTCAAATGCATGTGTTAGCCAAAACAGACCTTGTCTGTCTGTGTGCTGATACACTTCAGATTGTATAATCCGAAATGAATTTTTAACATTTCAGATTATATAATCCGAAACACCCCATTTTCCCTCAAATTGTTGACTTTCCATGGGGCGTTTGACTCGTTTCGGATTATGGCTCTGTTTGGTAAAAAGAAGCTATAAGCTAATTGATAGTTGAAAAGCTAACTTATAGTTGATGACTGATAGCTTATAGCTGAAAAACTTGCTTATTAAAAAATATATGTTTGGTAAAATTAGTTGTTGAAGTGGCTGATATGTATAAAATGACATAAAAGAACATGTTTATTTTTTATATAAAATATATACATAATATTTTTACTTAATTTATTTATTTTTAAATCTTTAAATTTATTTCAAATTTATTTCAACTCCAAAATGATAAACGTGTTTTATGAATTCAATTAACGTTTTTTTTTAATAAACATTTGCTTCATTATTTATTGCATATTTTATTTAATATTATAATTATATTATATGAAATAAGAGCAAAGAAAAATATAGAAAAACTACAACATAAGTGGTGGTACCCGTGTAATAATGTGTCGTATAATAATGTGCAATATGATGGTTGCAACAAAATGTAAAAAGTGGGTGGTTATAGTTTTTTTTTACTAAAAGTGGGTAGTTAGATATGAATGTGGGTAGTCCCCGTGAGCATAACTCAGTTGGCAGAGATATGCATTGTTAAATGTAGAGGTCGGAGTTTGAACCCCGGACACCCCACTTATTCACCTTGAAAAAGGTGAATTCTAGCCACTAGGTTACCTGATAAAAAAAAGAGAGGCTAAAATGCACTTTTAACCCCCTATGTTTAGCTGCATAGCAATTTTGGCCCCCTATTAAAAAAAATCACATTTCAACCCCTAACTTTACCCCCTTTTGCAATTCATAGACCCCCTGACTTTGACCCGGTCAAAACCGAAATACCCATCAGGGGACGCCACGTGGCATTTAACGAATTAAAATTAAAAAAAAAAGCTACTTATTTACATAATTAAATAAGTAAATAAAGAAATAAAAAAAAATGTATTAACTCATAAACCCAGCCATCGTATTCATCATCTTCACCGTCAACATCATATTATTCATCCTTCAAAATCCAGAAACACAACACAACTACCTCCTCCTCTCTCTACTCCCAACAACCACAAACTCAGTCACCAACTAAACAAAATCCACCATGCACCAACTAAAATTACAGCGGAATCGATGTTTGTGAGGTGAAGACGGTGGTTGGTGAGGATCTCGCCGCAAATCTTCTCAACCAGATCCGTCAAACATTCCGTCAGGTTTTCTTTTAAATCTTTCACTTCTATTTGTTCTTCATTTTTTTCTTCAATTATTTTGAATTTTTATCTCATCAAATTGATATGGACATCTCATCAAATCCTCTAAGTTTGACATTTTTGTTGGGTATCAACGGTTGTTGTCCTGAGCTTATTTCATTTCCCTGAAACTAAAAGATATTGAAATGAAATCGGTAACAACTAAGATAAAGAGTTGTGTATTAATTGGGAATTTGTGTGCCTCTTTCTCAATTACGTAATTGTTCTTCATATTACCCTTTTCAATTGTTTGTTTTCATTTTCAATGTTGTGATTGTTGATTGTATCAATTTTTGAATTGGGTTGCAGCACCTTGACTCTCGAGGACAATAATCTCAATCTTCCATGGGAATTCAACGATGCCAACAAAGCAAATGTTATGAATTTATAAACTTAGTGATCCTATATAGTTTCTTGAAGCTGTGAATACAAATGGGGATGGAGCCATGAAGGTAGTGGTTGCCGAGAGAAGTGAGAGAGGAGGTGGTAGAGAGAGAAAGATAATGAATACGATGGTTGGGTTTATGAGTTTTTGCAATTTTTTTTATTTCTTCATTTATTTATTTGATTATGTAAATAATTAGCTGATTTTATTTTTAATTTTAATTCATTAAATCCACGTGGCGTCCCCTTAATGGGCACCTGGGTTTTGACCGGGTCAAAATCATAGGGGCCAATGAATTGCAAATGGGGGTAAAGTTAGGGGGCTGGAAAGTGGTTTTTTTTTTTTAATAGGAGACCAAAATTGCTACGGAGCCAAACATAAGGGGCTAAAAGTGCATTTTAGACAAAAAAAAAAAGAATGTGGGTAGTGTTTTTTTATTAAAAAAAACAATTAAATTAAATTAACGAGGTTAAAATTGAAGGAGAATATAAAAAGCTAAAAGCTCTAAGCTCAAAAGCTACTTGAAATAGCTTCTCGCAAAAAGCTATAAGCTCATAAGAAAAGCTTGTTACCAAACACGTTGTGTTTTGATCCAACAAGCTTATAGCTAATTCAACAAGCTATAAGCTAGCTTCTCGTCGTTACCAAACACAGACTATATAATTCGAACCTATCTTATGCAATTCAACTTCAAGGTGCTCCAAGTTACAAAAGGGTCGTAAATTTTCGGATTATATAATTCAAACCTAGTTCAGATTATATAATCCAAACAAAGGATTTTGGGGAAAAAAATAGGGCGCACGAGAATAACATAGGGTGAAAAAAGTAATAGTCAAATTTAAATGTTAAATGCAAAACACTTTTGTCAAACACCTTTTACTACCATGTGAAAACAATTCAACAAAAGTGTGCTTTACCCATTTTCCTTTGTTCACAAGTAAAAGTAAGGTAGTCAATAATAAGATCATAAGAATGTTTGGTACAACTTTTCCTTTAATTGATTGAGTTAATTGATTTTGTAAAATTGATTCTAGATAAAAGTGAGTTGTATGAAAAGTGATTTATATTTGAATGTATTTATGTAAAAGTGGATTTATCAACGAATTTAAGGATAAAATCAATTGTAAAAGCCAAAAACTACAAATTGTAACTTCAAGGAGAATCAATTCTACAAGAAAAATCAATTCTACTTTAAATAATCCAAACAAACATAAAATCAATTCTACAACATCTAGAATCACTTTTGACCCTCTAGAATTGAAACCAAACACATACAAAGTCTTAGTTACCATCTAATTGAGCCTCAAATCATTGATCATGACCTAGCTCTTTGTTCTCTTTATTTTCTTGTTTTTTATTGCTCTTAACAATGCTCACAACAACGGGTAATTGTAAACAATATCTTTAGGTTTAACATATTGAAATATTGCGTAAAAAAAACGTTGAAAATAATAATTGAAATCTTAAAATAAAATTACTCCTCTTTATTATTTGTTAAGGTCCCTTAGTGATTAATTGAGTGATCATCATAACATCATTAAATAATTAATTAGGTGAAGCAGTACACATGAAAAAAAAATCATTTTCTACAATTACCACAACTTTCAAAAGCATGATCATGTTAGCATAGTGAATTAAAAATGTTAGTGGTTCATATGATTAGAGGACAACTGCCGCTCTATACAGACCATGATTTGCTGCTGTAGTGAAACACAGTTTCACACAGTTTTGATTAATAGCCATTGGATCTTATTGAATGTTACTATTATACTTTTGTCAAAACAATCCAATGATTGGAATAGCAACTGTGGTGTTATTTACAGCACCAAATCCAAATCCGCTCTATACAATGCCCCAACCAAAATCTAGATTCAACTGCCCATTGGTGGACGGACTACTAGTAGAGCCATTTGCTTTATGCCCCAATTGTTTTTAAATACTACTCATGTCTCAAAATAATTGTCTTTTGGTTGTGTTAACCGGTGCCTCCGGGGCACTAGTTAAGAAAGCTAGAAATATAATTTTTTTTATTAAAGACAACAACCTTTTGACTTTTCTAAAGTGAAACATTTCATTTTTCATCATTTTTCCATGCAAAGTTTTCATATTAATCTCCTTAACTAGTAACATTTCCTCTTTTTTTTTTAAATATCTTATATATATTGTGCATTTGAAATTTATTTTTTCTTCACTAAATTATACTTTAACTTGGTCCCCCCTAAACTAAATTCTTGGCTTCGTCCCTATACTTAAGCACCAACTTATAAAAAATTTGTGCTTGTTAGAAGTTGAATCATTCTCTACACTATATTATATCTCAATCTCAAAGCTTGTATTAGATCTAAAAGTATGATGGCTGGCCCTAAATTTAAGTTTGTTTCTAGTAATTGCTACTATTTCTAGTGTCATCTCCTTTTAGAGGTATTCACAAATTGAATTGAATTTTAAGAAGAAACATCACTTGAACTTGATATGATCTCTTTGATTTTGTTATATGATCACGGTTTGATTTTAGAATAAAATATGATCAATCAAATCCAATTAATTTTAGATTAGATTTGAATGGTTTTGGATGTTGATTATTATTGTATATTTTTGATAAGTACAAGTGGTACATGCCATCTAAGGTGGTCTATGTATTACTACCCTTTTCATAATCATGCTATTAGTATACATTATCAACTAATTATTACCGAAAAGCCTATGACCATAAAAATGATAATAATATAGAGCATAATTAACAATTCATTATTCCTTAAAAAAATGAGTAAAAGACACTCCCCTCCCCTCAAAGATATGAGTATTACACTCCCTCCCCTCTTGTTATAAAACACACACTTCCCTCCCTTGATAGTTACAAAATACACATTTTCACCAATTTTTAAACAATCTGTTAATTTTTAATCATTTATGTTGTACAATATTTTCTTTTACCAAAATAACCCTTAACTTCTCCAAGCATGTTACTCCACCTATTTCATTCAAATATTTTTAAAACTATTCAACTTCAGGTTCAGTTTGGACTCCAGCTAATACAATTAAGAAGTTTCATATGGCAGCGTCACCAAGTTGAGCATTTTTCAAGGTCGTGTGGTTGTGCGCTTTATCATATCTGAATTTGTTTCAATACATGAACATCTAACTTGTGATTGATCAAATTTGGTTGAGAAGGGTTTTAGGGTTGTTACTTTTGCTTTTTAAATTCTAAAATTCCTATTGGAAAAATTTAGGAAAAGATCCAAATATTACATATATCGGTTGAAGAAATTCTTAGTGCTGGAGTCTTTTTTTTAATTGCCTGCAAATTAACTTGGCAATTGCTTGTTTCAAATATCAATTGTTGTTCATGGATGTTACAAGCAAAAGAAACAATCTGTAAAGAATTGATAAGGATATTTTGGTAATAAAAAAATTATATTTAACAGATGTTAGAAGATGTTAATGGAAAATGCACAAATGAATCAAGTTGTAGTGCATTTAATCTATTGAGGGAGGGGAGTGTGTGTTTTGTAACAAGAGGGGAGGGGAATGTAATATTGATATTTTAAGGGAAGGGGAGGTATTTTACTCAAAAAAAATTAACAATACATTATGAACATGTAACTTGGTTAATAATACAAAACCTCAAATTAACAAAGTTTGACAACAAACCATTCGGTACGACAATTATACCTTCTTGACGTGTTTACATGCACAAAAAATACAAGTGTTAATGCTATCCATCAACATAAATAAAACTTAAGTGCCATGATAGTGACATATGATGCACGGTTGTGCATTAATGTCTTTCTGGCTTCTGGCCTCTACTAAACGAGGATCTCACACTCAAGATCATTTTGGCGAGACAATGGAAGTCTTTGCCTAACCACATCTTTTTAGTTTGAATTCAGCATTGAGAATATAAGTTTTCCCATCTATTGTAGTACTATGTAACTCGATAAATTAGTCTTTATAATTGTGCGTGAAAGATTATCTGTTTATACACAAAAAACTATGATATCTCTCAAAATAGTGCGACACAAGTGGTAAATATTTAGATCACTTAACCATTTCGTTTAGAGTTTGATCCTTGATCGGTATATGGAAGAACATTTGTCGAGAGATCTCAACCTCTTAAATTTTTTAAAAAAGAAATAAAATAAAGAGGTTGACATCTCTCAACAAATATTCTTCCATATACCAGTCAGGGATCAAACTAAACGAAATGGTTAAGTGATCCAAATATTTGCCACTTACACTGTTTTGAGAGAGATCATAATTTTTGTGTGTAAACAAAAAATTTATTCTTAGTTAACTCGAATGATTAATTGTAACGCTCGTATTAAAAGAGTCTAGAATATTTAACACGTACGTTATAAATGATATTGGATACATTAATCATACAATACAGAAGAACAACACGAGTACAAGATCTAGATACATGAGTCATCTCCAGTCATATATTACATTATTTAAGCGTAGCCAATCTAATGAAACAAACAATAACATCTGAGTTCATTTTACGGAATGCACCGGGTGGAGTAACCCCAACCACATTCCACTGCTGACCGGCTAAATTCCCTATCTGAGGGCTAGAACCGGACTCCCTGGTTATGAAGGTTCCCTATCTGAGGGCTGGCCTACCCAGACATAGTCTGGAGCTTATCTGAAGCCACAACATATCTGATTATAATTATCTAATCATAATAAAATACATATAGCTGATATGCCTACTGTCATAAGAATGTCTGATACGTTAACTGAGTCTATGTCTATATAGAACTTATGCTAGTACTCGACGATCTACGCCGAGGCTCTATAGTTCTCCCATCCTTAAGCATGTGTCCTACCCGGACATAAATGTGAATAATGTTGTGCTCTCATGTGCCACTTACCATTGGAGAAATGCTTATGTTACTCATACTTTTTATATGTAAGACCTTAACGTATGATGCATATTAGATTCCTGATATTTGAGGGTTCATTTAAATTGCATAAGTGTGCGAGGAACGGCCCCGGCTGGCATTCTGGACCACATGAACAATTTTCGAAAAAAGCTGTCAAAGTGGCTGGTCGCTTAAGCGAACCTCTAAGCGAACGGGGCCAGTTCGCTTAAGCGAACACGTGAGCGAACAGAGTTGTCCTCTCGACGTTTTGCACGCTTAAGCGAACTGTGCACGCTTAAGCGAGCATTCATCGGTCCAGAAATGCAGAAATCGTATTTTTTACATAAAAACCTCAAATACCAAGTCCTAACAACCCCAATACGTCTAGGGTACCTGAAAAACAGTTTCAAACCAATGCATGGCAACAATTCACACAGTTTCAACAAATCAATGGCAAAGGGTACAATTTCATATTTTCTATAAAGCTAACTTTCAATCATCCTCACAATGCATAACACAGTGACCCAAGGAAGATTGCTATCTATGGAACTCACCTGCAGGTACTAGAGAACATGCACACACTCTCTCAACAGCAGTTCTGGATCTACTCTACAAGGATTGAGAAGGAAAGAAACTTGAGTGAGTTTGGCTTGCAATCCACTAGCTCAATCAATTCCTCTAACATGCAGCATGATTCTTCAAGCAAGGAGGTTAGATGGATTGGGTTGATGGAGAGGGGGAGTGGCTGAGCTCAAGAGAGGGAGAGGGAGGACAGATTCTGTCCTTGCAAGCTAGAGAGAGAAATGGAAGGTAAGAATGAGTTGTTTTGGTTCCAAACCCCCTTATAAAGCCCCTAAGCGAAAATACGAACATGCCCCTCAGTCTAATACGCGCACAAGGCGAGTTAACAGATAAAATACCGTGAAGTAATAGGCGGAATATTACATTAATCACAACAATCACGTATAATTCTTTTAGATTGGTTTTAGAGTGTGAACAACTTAATTTAATTGGTGATAAATACTCATTTTGTATCATATGAATTTTTTTCTTTATTAGAAAAAAATATGAATTTTTTTCTTGCAAGTTTGATATTTATACATAGTTGGCCCTATAATTTTTTTTTTACCAATTGGTCTTTTAAATAATTTTTTGTTACAAATTAATCTTTTAAATCATATAACATTTACACGGATAGTCATTTTTTCAGTCAATTTCGTTAAAAATTTCTTATGAACCATTTAACATTGAGACGGTAAGTCCAAAAATGCTTATGATATCAAACATGATTACTTACACATATTTTATTCTTGTTTTCATTCAAGCCTAGTTCTACACATAAATGTTTCCTCAACAATATTATAAATTAAAGGGTTAATTATTGAAATTGACACTGTAATATACGCGAAGTCTAAAAAATGACCCTGTGAAATAAAAATCAAATATTCTGACCTTGTAATTCGAGATTTTTATTATTTATGACCCTGTAATATACGTGAAGTCCAAAAAAGCTATCAAGAGATCAAAAAAAAATTCGTGATTTTTCAGAGGCATGTTAAGAACGTTAAAACATAGCTTTACACAAAAAATTAGAAATTTTGGACAAGCGAAAAAGTTAATTATGAATTTTTAAAGCGTCAAAAACTTGAAAGACCAAACAACGGAAATCTCGACCTATAAATCGATTTTGAGCTCATTGTTTGCAGAGACATTTATAGGAATACATAAAAATGATTTACAAAGTTTCATAGTATTTCAAAGATGTTTCAATTTTATTTTTTTTAATTTTCAACCAAAACATGCAAAATTTAAATTTTGTTCCTAGTAAGCATACACTCACAAATCCAATTATGTTCCCTAGTTTTGCAGGCATGATTAGAACATAATAAGAACTTCACAATGAAATTTTGCAGTTTTTAAATGAGAGACAAATTAATTAGAAATTGTTTAAGAAATTCATAATTATGGGGAATAAGAAATCTTAAGTAATTTGTCCATAGTCGAAAAAATCTATTTTTTTTTTCGTAAAGTCATATTTTAATGTCCTTAACATGCTTGGAAAAAGTCATGAAAAATTTCAAATTCTAGATCACTATTTTGGACTACGTGTGTATTATAGGGTCAAAAATAAGAAGAATCTTATATTACAAGGTTAGAATATACTACCTCCGTCTCTAATTATAAGACCTCTTTGATATTTCCAAGTACATTAATTATTTCTTTGCCAACATACCCTTATTTATTTTGCATCTTTTTATTCAATCAACAATAAATATTATATTGAAAACATAAATTAACTCTCTTTCTTAATGATAAAATTGTAAAAACAATAGTAATTATATTACAACCAACTTTCTTAATCTCCGTAATTTTTGCAAAAGGCTCCTATATCTAGGGATGGAGGTAATACGTTTTTCCTAACTAAAGATTGCATATGATATTTGACATAAAAACTAATTGCATTTTTCTTAATCGTGAAAGTAGTTTTTCCAAACCACAACTCTCACTGATTTATTTTTTCAAAAAAAAAAAAAAAACCCTTACTGATTTACGGATAATACTTGGGTGGCATTGTGGTTGATGATATTTGTGACATTGACCAACCACAATGTCACAAGTGTACAAAGAAACAAAAAAAATATTATGAAAGAGAAAAAAGAAATACACTTGTGGCATTGTGGTTGGCCAACGTCACAATGTCACCAACCACAATGTCATCCAAGTGCTATCCCTGATCTATGTATGTCATTTGGCATTTATTTAATGTACGATTAATTAAAGTTGAGTGTCTATTCCTTAGAAGACATGGTCGTATAAGACCATCCCCAATGGTTTTTTCTTTCAACACCATTCAACACCCACTTTTTCAATTCTCAACACTCCACATCATTTTCTCTCTCTTTATTCAACACTCATTCAACTTTTACCTCTCCAATGGTTTTTCATTCAACACTCTACCCCACCACTTTTTATTTCTTTTATTCTTATTTAATTTTTGTTTTTATAATTACATAAAATTATCGATTATAATT
>Ga0315915_1010245_pt1 | contig 10449 bp, 7 predicted proteins | sample MpolbnodulesMG_FD_207738 | JGI IMG/M metagenome (GOLD analysis project Ga0315915, IMG submission 207738) | Medicago polymorpha root nodule microbial communities from Los Angeles, California, United States - branched nodules | ecosystem: Host-associated > Plants > Roots > Nodule | place: USA... | reverse complement strand
AAAATTTTAACTCAATAGTTTTGATTGTTAGTCAAATTATATAAAATGACATAATTTCAAAATAAAAACTTAGAATTCAGAATTTATTAAATTTTCAAATATATATATATATATATATATATATATATATATTTCAAATTATATAATATCTATTTATTTACAGAATATATTTTGCATTGGTCGAATACTCATAATCTCAATTGATTACATTGTTTCTTGCATATAAACCTTTTTTTTTGTCCCTCAGTTTTTTTTTTGTGAAAATTAAAAACTAAAATTGAAATGGTCTTACAAATATTTTTTTTTTGTTGGTACAAACAAAATATTTAAAAAGCAGAAACAATGAAATTGTCGTATTATAAAACAAAAATGACATGTTATTTGTTTTTAAGGAAAAAGTGTCACGTTATTCAAAAGAGTTGAGTGAAAAATAAAAAATAATGCAACATTGATTACATTTCATATCTATTTTTTAGGGGGTATTTCATATATTAAAATTAACAAATAAGTAAAATGTTGCATTACAATATTTCTATTTCATCAATTCACATTAACTTCATTATCCCTTAACAAAATAATAATAATGATTTCATTCAAAAATAAATAATAGAAAATGTTGAACATCAATTTCTTACTCCACTTATTCAAAATAAAATTAAGTTAAGATACGTCGAATCCACTATTAACTATAAGATAAGTTAATCCGCTTAATAATCAATTATAAACCATCGAAAAACATTTGTCGTCAGTAAATATAACAAATACACATAAACTAAGGATACTTAAATAAAATTCGTAATTTTTTTTTATCAGTGAAGAGTATAAAAAACACAATACAAGCATTTGCCATTGATTTATAAAAGAAAAAACATGACAAGTATTTGTCACTAATAAATTAAGAAAAATCAGGGGACACGTATTTATCAATGATATATAAAAATAAAATACACATATTTGTCATTGATACATTAAAAACACGAGACAAATATTGTCATTGATAAATATTTAAAAAATGGGACAACTATCACCACTCATGCAAAAAAAAAATATCACCACAAATATTAGTCATTGATAAATATCAAGAAAATACTAAACAAATAGTTATCAATAATACATTTAAGAAAAAGGAGAAAAATATTTGTAATTGGTACATAAAAAAAGTACGAGACAGGTACTTAGCACACTTTATTTATGTGGAGTTTTTTATCATTGATAAATATATAAAAAAAAATGGGACAATTATTTATCAATAATAAACACATAACATATATTTTTCATTATAAATATAATTCATGGTACCCAAGGGCAAATATTTATCGTTTTAGTACTAGATAATATTTTAGGTTTTGGAAAGAAAAAACTCTCTACTAGCCGCCGTATCCCACCGCTTCCACTATCCTTTCCCAAATTCGAATCCATCTCTCATGTAGCCACTTACGGAGGTGATGCGACGAGGTGTCGTGAACCTCATCACCACCCTCTGCATCGCCTATAAACCCCAAAATGGGTCGTGAACCCTTTGGGGTCCCTTTTCCGCCATCTCTCCCCGCGGTGGTTGTTCCCGTCGAGATATGAGCAACGGTGGTTTGATATGAGCTTGAGATCTCCTTCACGTTTCTGGTGTTGGCCGTGTTTGAAGATTAACTCTATTTGAAGGTGTTGCTGGTGTTTTGTGGGTTGTTGTTTTGGTATTGTTGGTCGCTGTTTTCGAGTTCGTACGAGTGAGTTTTGATGGTTGCTGTCTGTTGTCATGAGTTTTACGGGTCAGGTTTGTGTTTTGTTTAATGCAGATCCGAGTAGGGGTGTTGGGTTGTTGTGGTTGTCTGTTTGTTTTGAAGGGGCAAGTTTTGTGCTGCTTTGTGTGTTGTTGTTGTGGCTTTAGGTGTCTGGTTTTTGTGAGGGTATGGTTTTTGATTTATGGGTTGTTGAAGAAGGAAAAATGGTGTGTTTTTGTGCATGGATTAGTGTTTTTGAAGGAAGAAAGGTGCATCTGGGTGTATGGTCTTTGGTATGAGGAGATTCCCGTTTACCTCAAAGAGGGAAGGGATATGTTGGTGTATTGTGCAAGGACATTGGTTTCATTTTGGGTGATAGCGACGATGCTATTTTGGTGGATCGGTGGAGAGAAGAGTCCGACTTGTGGTGGTGTGGTGGTGGATTTGTGTGGTGGTAGTGATGAAGTGGTGATAGAGAGCATCGAAAACGCCGCAGCTGTTTTCGTTGCTGTTTTTGTGGTGGTTGTGTGCTGGCTAGGGGTGTGTGGTGGTGGTTGATGGGAGGGTCAATGGGGTTTATTGGTTTTCGTGGTGGCTGGTGCTGATTTTTGGTGAGGATTAATGGTGGTTTTTTTGGTGATTAATGGTAGTTTTGGTGGTGGTGATTGTGGTGGCTAGTGGTGGTTATGCTTTCTGTGGGTTTTCTTCTACGAGTTTTGTTGTAGATGGGGTTTTCAAGTACACGGATGTTAGCTGGTGTGGTTTGTTTAAGGTGCGGTTACATGGGTTTTTCGTAGGTTTGATCGTTATTTTGGAGAGCTTTTTTAACATTTGGCACAAGATTTGTTTCTGCTATTGCGCAGGCGTTCAAACTTTAGTTTTTGGAGATGACTTCTTTGTTTGGTGTTTAGTTTTTACTGGTTTCGAGGGCCCTCAATGGAAGGTATTTTTTGGTTTGCTTGTAGAAGTTTATATTTGATACATGGGTGTTTGTTTGGGTGTTCCGCATATATACATACTCTTTTCTTTGTATGTTGTTCTTTAAGTCTTATAGCTTAGCATTCCTTGTGCTTGCTAGGATTCTTTGTGTTTTATTAATTTCATTTTAACTTCAAAAAAAAAAATTATAAATATAAAAAAACATAAGACAAAGACTTATTATCGATACATAAAAAATTATGGCTCAAATATTTTTCGTTGATAAAAATAAAATAAAAAACATTGTTAAAATATTAGTCATTAATAAATAAATAAATACTATGGGAGAAATATTTGTCATCGGCAAATCTAAAGACAAAACAAGTGACACATATTTGTGATTGATACATAAAAAAAATACAAATGTTTTTCGTTAATATATATAAAAAATAATAGAAATATTAAAAAAATACGAGATAAATAAATTTCATTGATAAATAAAAAATAATATATTTTTACGATTAAAAATTAATAGTCTATCACCCGTGCATTGCACGGGTTAACACACTAGTAGGTTATATAACTAAATCATACGTTACTGTACCAATGAGTTTTCAATTTCATTACCTTTGACTAAGCCAAAGCCAAATGTCAAAATAGAAATAAACAAACTTTAATGCCAAATGATACACATATACTCTTTTTATTAAATAATTGAATTAATTATTTTCTACTAAAATATTTTTCAATTAACAAATGAGGTACAAAAATTTATTTGAAAACATTTGAATGATAAATAAAATTTACAACGATATAAACTAAGGAATATAATTAATTTTGTATGGAAAAGAGAAATTATAAGTTAATTTCCTTCAAAAATATCATTTAGTTACGGTATGAGAAACATAAATAAAAGAATTGAAAGAAGAGACTAATAATAAATAGTTAAGGGTACAGTAGAAAAAGTAAATTTAATGTTTTATTAATATTGTAAAATGACTTATAATTTGAGACAATTTTTTTCACAACTTATAATTTGGGATGGAGGTACAAAATAATACATTAGCTAGACTCACATGCAATAAATGTGGAAAAGCGAAGGATCCATGTTCGAACTTCAACTTTTACATACTAATGTTTATGGAACTAACACCTGAACTCGACTTCTTTGACACATATGTTTTTGTTAGACATATTGTTATATGCTCCACATGATTTCTAAGCAATATCATTATAAATAACCATTTGTTAACATGTTTCACCTACAATAGATAAACAGCACGTTTGTACTTTATACATTTAACAATAACTAAGTTGAGGATGATGAATTTAGATAGTGTTTATTATGATAAAAATTCGACCTCCACTTATCAATAACATCATGCTACAAAATAATAGAGGTCAACAAATAACTACACTTCCTCAGTTGCTCCTCCTCCCACATTCATAACCTCATGTGCCATTTACAAGCCTCACCACCCTCACCCCACCCTAAAAGCTCCATCTCAGCCACCATAGCCATCTTGTTATCAGAAAGCTAAAAAAGGCGACTAAACTTATCAAAGCTATTCCTTCTAACCAAGGATCCCACCAAAATAAAAAGGAATTATCATCACTGCTAACTCACTCATAGAATTATCATCAATCCAATCTCCTACACATGTACTAACACCACGAACAATACTAACTAAATTGCTCCACCACACTGAACCTCTCTTCTCCTCTGCGTGTAAAAAGTGATCAACCTCCCCAAACCTAGCTACCAACACTCTAAACCGCAAACTACCACGTTCCTTCGACCTCCACCACCATTTACCTAACAATGCCATATTGAGTTTCGTTAATTGTCTAACACCCCAAACCTTCTTTATCCTTATTGGAACAAACAATATTCCAGTTTATCCAAGAGAGTTTCCTAACATCCTCACTTCCCCCACTCCCCCTAGAAAAACAATTAAAAATAGATTTGATAGAGGAAATTAAATGATACATGCATGAGCTTTGAAGAAGGAAAGAAAGTAGACCGGAAGATAGGACAAAACAAACTTCATAAGAACCAATCAGCCACCCAAATATCGGTTTCTACTCTTCCAACTCGACAACCTATATTTAATATAGTCAAGGAACGACTGTCAGAAAATCAGCTTACAAGAATCACCACCTATAGGAAGCCCCAAATAAAGGAAATGAGTGTGCCCTGTTTTACGATTCAAAACAAAAGCGCCATCAACCAACCAAGAAGCAGCCACATTAACACCAACCAACATACTCTTATTGAAATTAACCTTAAGGCCAAAATTTGCCTAAAAAAAGAATAAGAACAACTTCAGGGATCGAACATTCGCCAAACTCTTAGCTCCCGAAAATAGAGTGTCATCGGCAAATTGTAAGTGAGAGATTGAGATGCTACATGAGTAGCCGACTGAGTACCCAGTGAAGAACCCAACCTCCATAATAATTTTCATAAGGACAATAATACCTTCAATTGTTATTAAGAATAAAAAAGGTGATAAATGGTTGCCTTGTCAAAGTCCTCTTTCAAATTTGAACACATTGGTTGGACTCCCATTAACCAGAACATAAGTTAAAGCTGTAGTAACACATTCCATGATCCATTTCCGCCAAAGGACATGAAAATTCAGTTTTACCATCATTGTTTCAAGATGTTTCAAATTCACTGAATCAAAAGCTTTCTCAAAATCAACTTTAAATAACAACAACTCATTTTTTAACTTATGGGCATCATCTACCACCTCATTAGCTATAAGAATACTATCTAGGATTTGTCTTCCATGGACGAAAGCTAATTGATAATCAGAAATTACAATTCATATAACTTTCTTTAATTTGTTAGATAAGACTTTTGATAAGACTTTGTAGATGATGCCTACCATAGAGATCATCCTAAAATTCGCAAGCAACCGAGGACTTTCGACTTTAGGAATAAGATCTATAAAGGTGTTATTAATACCTCTTGATAGTTTTTCGTTGCGATGGAATTCTGACATGAATCTGATAAAATCATCCTTTAAGTCAACCCAAAATTCCTTGATGAGACCAAAATTAATACCATCTGATCCTGGGATTTTAAAACTATCACTATTCCACACCACCTGCTTAACTTCCTCATGGCTGAAAGGTCTAATTAAATCTCTGCCTTGAAGAAAATTCAATTAATTAAAAGTGAGATTATTGATACCCAGACGATTTGTAGAACCTGACTGAAAACAGGAAGCAAAATGATTGAAAATTACTTCACAGGTGCCTTCCACCCCTCTACTTGCGCACCATTAGCTGAAAGAGAAATAATAACATTTGAACTGTCCAAGTTAAATTATGATTTTTTTTATTTTTATTTGTTAAATTTGATTTAAATAATAGAATACTTTGATTTAAAATTTGAAATTAGTGTTAATTCAATTATTGGATTATGCTTTTTTTGACAGATTATTAGATTAGGTAAAAAATGATAAAATTGTAATTAATTTTTTTCCTTTTTCAATAATTAAAAAAATTAAATGAAAACTAAAGTTTAAGGATTATATATTTGATTTAAAATAAGATTGCGTAGTTGAAATTTCCTGCAGTTCCATGAAGTCATGCATATTATTGGGCCCTTGATTAAAACTTGTAAGATCATTGTTGTTTACACCTTGAACAAAGCTAAGAAACACCATTAACAATTAACTGTCGTCGGTTAGAATCATCGGCAGTTAACTGTTGATAAAGATATTTTGATATTTTTGTGGTGTTTGTTAGACTCCTTTGATGTGGGAACATTAATTTTCAAATTGTAATAGTTTCCTCTAAGACCAGGTCCATCTTCCCTAAAAAAAAAAGAAAGAAGACCAGGTCCATCTCCTATACTCCATTTTAATATAAAGAGAAAGCCGAGTATTGATTCTCTGTTACTCCATTTGTCCTAAAATAAGTGCAACATTTGTAAAAATAATGTGTCCAAAAAATAATTTTTTTTTGAAGGAGTGTTCAAAAAATAGTTATTTTCAGTTTTCATTGACATTTTATTTTCAATTTCTCCGTATTATCCTCTAATTGATATTAAGTGTTTCACTCTCAATTTGTATGTATGATCATTGGGTGGATAAACATAGTTTGCAAAATCATTTTTTTTTAACTCGTGTAAAATGATCAACTACGACACTAATTTTGAGATGAATGAACTAGTAATTAATAATTGAACAAAAAAATTATCCTCGTGAACTTAATTTAGTGGGTAGAGACAATGCATAATATATACAAAATCTATGGTTCAACCCCCAACCACCACAAAAAGAAATAAAAAGGTAACTGAACACAAAAACTTATGGATATTGCTAACAAGTGCCCTTAGGGCACAAGTGCCGTTAGGGCATTTGTTAAGAAACCTAAAAGTGGAAGTTTGGTATAGAAAATAACATTTTCTTAACATTTAAAGTATTGATTACATAACTTCCAAGATATAATTACTCCTTCCGTTTCAAAATACATGTCGCAATTTTTCAATGTGCGCTTTCATATGACTTATTTTGACAATATTTTTTAACTAATATATAAATACAAATATTAGCATGTAAGATGTTGTTTGATTTGCCTCAATAAATATTTTCAAAAATATTAATTTTTATAATTTTTTACTTTAGATAATTGAAGATATTAACGGTCAAAGTTGTGCATTGGCATATATGAAGTGGTTGACTGTGACATGTATTTTGAAACGGAAGATTATATTTGCTTCTTTAACAAATACCCTTGATTAGCATTTTCCAGGACTTATTTATGTTCAATTTAAGATGGATCTTGGGCAAACGACATGTGAATTTTACAACTTTAATTTGCAACACGTAAAATGGTACTGCCTCTGTCTCATTTTAATTATCACTTTATCATCATTTTTTTCTGTCTTAAAATATTTATCACTTTAAAACACCGATGTAACATTATTATTATTATCCACTAATATACATTAATTTATTGAATTTTACTTAATTATAATAAAAATGTTTTTATAAATAATATTAAACCAAACTAATCGTGATTTCTTCGAGAACCGCTTAACACTCTACGGAAACAATTATAATGGCACGGATGAATTACTGGTCATGCAATAATTACACGACCGTTGGTCGGATCATAATTTAAATTCTTTTCCCTTTGATTCAACAACTCTTTAGTACTAGTGTGCCGTGTTCCAGGAAAAGCATAACAATGACATAAATGGAGTTCTACAAACTTGGCGCCATTTGGGACCGTTCTTACGAAAAAGATAAATACAAGGTGCCGTATATATGCGATACATCGTAAAAAAGAGGAGGTAGAACCAATAAAGATTTCTTTTTTTATTCATCCCTGGAGTTGACCTCATTTATGAATTTTTGTTTGTGATCCAATCCGAAAGAATCAATAGAAAAAGAAAATCCCTTATGATACACTAGATCCGATCAAAGGTGAAAATCATTACTGTATATATGAGAAACTTCAAACCACCCTTCCAGTAGTATCACATAGAAAGAGAATAAGGAATTTTTTTTAGTGGGGTAATACTACTAGGCTATAAATTTTTGAGGTTCATACCTTAGAGAGATCCTGTTCCATTGAACTCATTGCACCTCCAAACCTGCTTAATAGTACTATCTAGTGCAGCAAGTGAAATGTCTAGGGTCTAATATTTTCACTCTAAAATTTGCAGATAAACAAAAAAATGTTATGCGAGTAACTTGGTTGTGATTCTTAATTTACCGTTAAATTACTCCTTAAATTATATTAACTTATTAACAAATTTAGTCCTTGAATCATATAACTTACTATCATATCAATTACGTCAAATTAATCCCTATAAATTAACAGAAATATAAGTTGTCCGATTTCATTCAAAATCAGAATTATTTTGCCCATGCATAAATTTCATAGGTGTAATTGACTAATCTCTATGATTTCATGAGGTTAATTTGTGATTAGCCATATGGAATGCTAGGTGACATGTTTGTTGCTAATCAATTACTATAGAAATTTTCGTCACATTGACATTTTCTAAGTTATGATATCTGGACACCTTCATTAACTCAACATCTCATTTTTTTTTCTTTGTCTTACTATTCTTATCAAATCATCAATATACCACGTCTATTTCATCACTTTATATTTTTGAACTATGCTAGTTATTGTGACAGAACAACTCACCAAGAGCTTTTCATGAACTGCTCCATAAATTATTTTTCTTTCCTTGCTTATGCAAGTGCAAGATGATTCTCAACTGCGCCTGGTTCTAAACAAAAAGTTGTAAAAATTCAACAATAAAGCATTGTAATCTTATCTTATCAATTAAACTTGAAAAATATCATCAATTATCCCAATAGCAATAGTAACCTGCACTAGTTGAGATGATAATTTGGTCCAAAAATCTCGAATGAAACACTCATGTTTCTGATTAAAAAAAGTTGAATCTAATGAGAATGAATAAATTATATTTCAGGAAAACAATTTAGTAACCATAATGTAAACATGTCACTATGCAAAATATAAATAAATAGCAGTCAATAATGTACACACAGTGCAATAAATAAATTAAACAAACCCAGCGATCCTTCCAATACCAATAAGTGCAGTTCCCACCCAGAAAAAGAACTTTATTTAATGTAACTACATGATTAACATTAACATAACATAAAAAAACATTACTCAAATCATAGAAATGCAGGTAGGTCCTGTAAGGATCAATGATCACTGATCAGACGGTAGATGAGGCCTTAACAAGTGACTTGATGGTAATAGTGGGACCCAAAACAGATGGTTTAAAATCAAAGGTAAAAGTATCATAATGCAAGAAGAATTCCACCAAATACAACCTACACAAGAGCACCACCAGATTCTTAGCAGGACAGATTTTATTATCAGGTGTAGCCTCATCAGTCTCACGTCCATTGGACCAAAACACATGTTTCAACAGCTTCTCTCCATCACCAATAAATCTCTCAGCAATAAAATCCTCAGGTTTCTCAAAGATCTTAGCATCTTTTGTAGCGAACGGTTGATATCCAAAGATCATTTCACCCTTCTTGATCTCAAAAGATGCATCATGACTTTGGACCACTAGATCCTCCCTAGCTTTAGCATATTGATATGGAACAGCAGGTTCAATTCTTAAAGCTTCGTACACCGTTGATTTAGTCAAAGTCATCTTATCCAACGCATGTAAATTAACCCCACCTTCTTCTCTAACAACGGCCCTGATTTCATCAGCAAGTTTTTTGTGTAAATCAGCACCAGCTAATCCAACCCACTTGATCAAAATCGGAAACTGGTTTGTTAAACCACCAAAAGCGTTGAACCCTAATGTGAAAACAAGGTTGTGACACGCTTCTTCTCTTTTTATACCCATTTTTTCAGCTTCATCAAGTACAGTTGTTCCAGCTTCCATTAAACCTTCGTAGAGTTTGTTGTAGCTAGACTTCACTGTCCATGCCGGGATCGGAATAGTTCTGATGAGAACATCTTCAAGGTAGTTGAAGATTTTTGGTAAACCTGCTGTTGCTAAAGGAGCAAGCTGAGCTGCAAGCCATGTTTGAACTAGGGTTGGACCAGAGTCACCAATTTTAGTTTCGCTAGGGTTTTTGTCAGTGATGAGTTTGAAGAGGAAGTTGAAGGTTATGCCTCCAATGGAAGTGTTGAAGCTAGCTTTCTGATGTTTTCCAGCGAGTTCTTTTTCAAGATCGGTGAAATGTTCAGTTAGGTTAGTTTGAAAGAGAGGAATGAAAGTGTCGTGTTTTGATGAAAGGATATGGAAAATGAAGCGTTTGAGAAGGCTATGAGAAGGTTCAGC
>Ga0315915_1010238_pt1 | contig 10455 bp, 6 predicted proteins | sample MpolbnodulesMG_FD_207738 | JGI IMG/M metagenome (GOLD analysis project Ga0315915, IMG submission 207738) | Medicago polymorpha root nodule microbial communities from Los Angeles, California, United States - branched nodules | ecosystem: Host-associated > Plants > Roots > Nodule | place: USA... | reverse complement strand
TATCACGACCTTGCATTCCTTGTATTTCTCCACCTTATTATATTGCCAGCTGCCCATGTATTGTGTAGAAGGCCTTAATCTGACGGTTCCAAATTATTCGGGATAACTTCTTGATGTTTTCTTTCCCACTAAATAACACTGCTCATAAAAAAAAAAAAAAAAAAAAGGTAAGGATAAGGCTATGTGAGGAGAAAGTTGCTTTTAAAAATCCAGGATATATTAGTGGTAATTATGCAATGGAGTATTTTATGGTTATAGTTATAATCTCATAGTTTAGTTTATGTTGACAGATGGGCCGCTGAACAAAGGTAAAGGATAAGGTTATGTGAGGAGAAAGTTGTTTTTTTCACATAAAATTTTTCCTAAAAACACATGGAAATTGATAAAATTACTCCCAACGGTAGTTAACTACCACTAAAAAAACCGGCAGCAGTTAACTACTGTTGGGCCCTAGCGATAGTTAACTACCGTTGAATTTCTTTCTTCAATTTACTAGATGCAACTCTTTTATCGTATAATTTTGCGAGTTTGTTCAGTTTTAATTTTTTTAATCTTTTCTTTGAGTCCTTTTTAATATGTTCTTTTACCCTTCTTTTCCAAGCTTATGTCAAATTTGTGTATTATTGTTCTTTAATGATTCTATGTTCTTTTATCGTATAAATGAGATCACACGAGATAAGAAGATAGTGGTAATAGATTAGAAGAGAGAGGAAGAAACATTAGAAATTTTAAAACAGATAAATATGTTATTAATCAAGGATTCCATGTTAATTATTAGAGCTTAAACCGATTCATTTGGACAAACAATGATAAATTTATGAGGCACTTCTTGTGTTCCATTAGATTTCTAGGTTTTTGCAGAAAGATGCAAGGAAAGAGGTTAAGGAAAGAATGAGTTGGTGATGAGAGAGAACAGAAATTGATTAGGTGTAAGTGGGTCTACCATGCACTCGAGATTTTTTCACTCACAATCAAGACCAAGACCTAGCCTATCAAACCGTAAGTGGGTCTAACATAAATTGAAGAAAGAAATTCAGCGGGAGTTATCTGCTCTGCCAGTTTTTCAGCGGTAATTAACTATCGTTGGGGGTAATTTCGTCATTTACATGTGGTTTTAAGAATCTTTTGATGTCAAAAAAGCAATTTTCATGTGAGAATGTACTGAGTTTGAACTAATGTTATTTTGTATCTTATTTTGAAATATGACAATATGTTTTTAAGTGGGGACAATCCTCACCTCACAAGCCGGTTTTGTAAGGATGGGTAGGTCCGATGTGGGACTCTTAACACTCATGTATGTTTGGAAAAGTTTGTATTTTGAGACAAGTACATGAACTTGTGATGTATAATATTAATTTATATATAGTCACATAATTCACAATTTGTGTTGGTACAAGGTACAGGTTCGCACCGTATGATAAAAATTCGATACATTTAGAAGTATATAGCTTCGATATGCTTCAGTTCGTAGTAAATACTAGCTGATTATGTAGAGTAAGCCATCAATAAATATTTACATCCCAATTTAAGTTTTTCCAAGTTTGTCAAGAAAATTTTGTGACTTTAAAAACGAAAATAATACTAACTTATGTTTTAATTTGGCTTGGATTTATATATGCATGTGTATAACATGTTAAATATGAAAGAAAAAAAAAATTGAATATGTGTGGCCGGGTTGCGCATGCCGATGATTAGGTAGAAAATTGATATTTATTGCCAGAATCAAACAAGACGGCATTTGAACAGTTTGATTAGATTTTATGCCCAAGAAATAAAGTTCTCCAATCCAAACACTCCGGACTAGGCGTGCCGCGGTGTGCAATACTCTTATGACACTCGTACGATAGGTGTCGGAGAACTAAGATCGGTGTTCTAAATAAAGTTGTTTTTTTTTCTTTACTTCGACTCTCGTAGATCGGTGTCTGACGCCAATATAACACTCAAATGAGCAATGTTGGACACCTCAAACAAATGTCTGAAACGATTTTATTTGTCTCTTGGTTCCACACTTCCTCAATACAAGAGTTACATATATGTTGATAAATGTTTATCAATTATGGGGTTATAGAAATTAAAGTTGATTACAATGTTTTTGGCTTTTTTTATAATAGATGAATATATAAAGGTCAAATACTATGGTATCTTGTTTTAGAACATTTTTCAATTAAATAAATTGCAAGTTAAGTTCTTATTATGTATGTATTTTGATTTGCATTTTAGATTGTCTAAATAAACTAATATATATGTAGCGGTGTTGGTGCGCTATATTTTTTACATTAACGGTGTCGACATGTCCGTATCAGTGTCAGTGTCGTGTCAGGTGTCTATGTTGGAGTCTGTGCTTCATAGATTAATTTCCTTCTAGTATTTATTTATCCATCCCAAATAGCTTTTTCTTTTTCTCTTCAATTTCTTGTATATGGGTTTACCTGGAATACCTAATAACGTTGGACTTGTTCAAAAGTAGACTATACATTCGTGACAAATTTGCATATCTTTATTCTTTTTCAAACTAGACTTGTCATTTCAGACTGACATTATTATCCTCATTTTTTTTCTTTTCATGTACATTGTTCTTTTCTATCAGCACCAACAATTGTTAAGTGGGAAAAGAACAATATTAGCTTACCAGTATACTAAACATTGTTTCATTTATACATTTACATTGCCAGAAAACGGTATTTGAATGATATTATGATAAAGAAATTGCATTCACACAGACTTGTCATCTGAATTGATACTCAGTTTACGAATTTGACTGAGATACTCAGTTTTCTGTTTTGTTATCTCTACAATTTGACTAGCCACGATTCGTAGAAGTTAATGATTTGAAAATTTTGTCATCATTGCAATGTGTTGGGTCATGAGAGGAGCCTAATGATCATCACATTAAGCTTCGAAAAACTAAATAAGCGGAATTAGAGACTACATCTTATGACTCTTACTTACAAACCATACACTTTGACTGCTAGACATGCTTTAGTGAAATGTGTTTACAGATAAAAGTATAAGGAAATAATTAGAACTTCTGAATAAAATGAGAATCTAATTGCTTAGTATCTGTTTATGTTTTGCAAAATAATTTCAGCTTAGGAGACCAACTATAATCCATAGATTTCACAAGCATTTCATAATGTTTATTCAACTTTGGAGTACATCGTATGAAGTGATAGGGATGTCAGAAAAACCCAACTGAACTCAAATAACAGTTTCGATGAACTCGACCGGACTATTTTAACTTTAGAAGAACCAAACTAAATTGATTTTGAGATTCAATGCATTGCTGAATTGAAATTTAAGAACCTATGCTCTGCTCCCTGCCATTTTTTTCCAGCATATATACCTCTGTCTTTTCTTTACTTTTCGGCTTGACTTCCTTCTATGATGTTCCATCTAAGCTAAAACCCCGACTAATTGAAGCAAAAGTCGAAAACTACCCCGCAACCTTAAAAAATACGATCTTCTTCTTTCTTTCTTTCTCAATCTATTTCCATATTGTTGCCACCGTCACTCACACACACAGCCTCAGATTTTGTGATTCAGTTACGAAACTGTGTCTAACACATCAGTTCGGTTCACTTGATTTAGTTGAAAAGAATTAGAAATAATACAATAGGTGCTTGTAAATTTTTATTTATTTTTTATCAAAAAACAAAAATATCATTTCCATAACATTCATCTGAATTTTACAAAATGTATCTAAGTTTGGTGACATGAAGTTTGTAATTCTGCAGTAAATGATCAATAGTACTATCTAACATTGCAATTTAAGCCATGCCTTTAGTTTCTACATTTCAATGTTATCTATCAATAGTCTATGAAAATAGAAGTGGTTAAATATATTCACATGAATCGGTGTTGTGTTGGATACTGCACACATTTTCAATCTAAACTTTAGGTTCTATCCAACAAAAAATATTAATGTCATTGTTAGAAAGAGCTGTTGGTAGCTTAATGACATATGTTAGAAGATTCTAGTGTGAATATATAAGATATTTGCTATTGGAAAAACATGTAAAAAGAAATAATTCAAAGTACGTTGGCTTGGAAAAAGCAGTGGAAGACTTTGAATTTTGAAGTCAGTGATATGAATGTTTGAACCTTATGTTTTAATATTTGTTAAAGTCCCTTTTTGATAGGACATAGCCCGTTGCTAAGAATGTTCGCCTTAAAGCCTCTGCTTGTGATACTGCTTTTCAAATTGACTTAATTTGTTGCCATTGATAATTGTGGAAATTACAATCTCTCAGTAATTGATGTAATTTTTAAAGAACTGAGTGCAATATTTTTATTTTTATCATCAGAGGTTTTTCTTTATCTTCACGTACTTCTCTCAGTGCACCAGTTCGATGGTTTCAAAGTATTATAGGAGAATTTGTGCGAGGCAATTCGTATAAGTACCATGGATTAGTATACAAGTACCAATTCACAGTTTGTAGCATGTCAGGAGAATTATGTGACTATGATACTTTCATGGCATCTGAGGTGTAATATGAAGATTTTTATACTAAATATTATCACCATTGATATTTGATACAGGCGCTAGATTACCATAGAAACTTACTATGTGGAAATTACTGAACTAAGAGTTTTCAAGCATTTATTAATTATCAATATGTGAATGCAGACTTTTCCAGTTTATCTTATATAACAATATTGGCCTTTTCACACAATTAAGAGTTGTAAGAAGCAAAGTTTCTCCACAAAACCTATAACATTGACTGATATGCTGTTAAATTTGCGGCTTGAAAATTAAATTTTGGATCGACAAATGGGTAAGTTTGGAGCCATTCATGCACATTTTTCCCATATTATATTGGTGGTGGCCAACAAGAACTTGACAGTGGCAGAAGTGGGTTTATGAAATGATGATTCATGGAACTGACAGCTACCTTGGCGACGATCAATATTTAGTTGGGAAAAAACTATCTGTACATAATTGGTGATTATGTTGACTGTTATTTCTTTGATCAAGAGAAAATGTGACAAGTAGGTGTGGAAATACGACGTGCTACGTGGCCATACTGTTAAGATAGGTTATTCGATATTACACTAGAACGCGTACAGTTCCGAATACGATGATGAAGTTGGCAGGGTTATAATGCGAGTCTTGTACAGCCCTGTACCATCAAAGGTGAGGGTGTTCGCGTGGACAATGTTGCACGATAAGCTCCTCACTAGAGATGCACTGATTTGAAGAGGGCTACTCGGAGTTAACCGTGACAGTTGCAGCGTTTTCTGTTTTAGAGCAGCAGAATGCTGTCAAGTGTCAACATCTATTTTTCGAGTGCTCCTTCTCGTATTCGATTTGAAGCAGTATTTGGAATTGCTTGGGAGCTCAAGGACGAACTCATTGGAATAGATTCACGAATTTTACACAGTTTGGTTCGCTGTTTGGTAAGAAAAAATTTAATAAAGAAAGAAATATGTTATGGCTGGGGTCAATGTGAACTGCCAAAACAGCAACAAACATACGCTGAGGTCAATGTGAACTGCCAATAGACCATAAGTAACAAGCATTACATATATTAATATTTTAATATAAAATTTGAATTTTAATGTATGAAATGATTGATACTAATGTTCCACAAGATACTAATTGAAGGAAAATGCAAGTGAGGCATCACAAAATGAATATAAATAATTAAGTCTGCCTGAATATTTTGCAAAGTATTCTAATGAAATCTATACAATCTTTACAGGAACACTACAATTACCATTCTGTGAGAATTTACAAAATCTTCAGTTGTTGAGATATGGTCAGCTACATCATCATCGTCAGCTACATCATCATCGTTTTTCGTCAGCATCATCTAAATGAATCATAAGGACAGAACAAACTGCACTTTCCGCAGTACATAGCCGTGCATGATGATCCATCTCTCTTTCCATATGACTTAAATTCAATTGACCAACCTCAATAGAACTGGAGTCATTCATCTTCACTAACGGTGTTATATTGAATCATACCATTCTTCTAACCCTTACATTTCCCCTTATCCTTTTTCCATATGTTAAGGGGTGACTGATACTATCATTGGACTCACTTTCATCAACACCTTCATCTCCGTCAACAATGTGCAACCGATGGTCCATCAGTTCAGTCACCTCTGATTCCATTTTCCCCGACAAATCAACTCTTCTACTCTTCCTCTCCTTGTAAGTGGGAGTATATGGTTCCCATCGAGCGACATTACTATCTTTTGGTTTTTTAAATGTTCTTTGATCCGATCTAGGAGTTTTCAAGCTTCTCTTAATGCTTCTTCTTTTAATTGAGAAATACTAGTTATGGATGTATAGGTAACTGCAGTAGTTGTCATCTCAATTTGTTAATGTATGTGAAAAAATATGTCCCACATCGACAATATCAGACACAGCGGTGAGGAAAGTGTGATATATAAAGAAAGGGTATGGTATTGGATTACATACTTACCTGGATGGGGTCAATGGGTGATCAAGAAGGCTCATGGTCTAGGAAGTTGACCTCCATTGCACATAGGAGGGGTGCCTTCCTAAGGTCTACCCAGGTGGTGGAGCCTACATCATAATTTGTTGCTGTGGGGGCCTGCGTTCGCGCGGCCCCCTCTAATCTTAGTTTAAATTTTGTGTTGTCGTGGCCTAGGCTCTTATAAATAGCCATTTGCTAGTTTGAATCTCTTGGTGCAGGGTCTCGCACCGAGTTCCTTAAGGTTGAAGAGAGTTTCTCTCAACCAAGTGACTTCTTCAGAAAGTACAAGTTAACCACTCTGGCAGAGGCTTTGTCTAGTGCGCATCATATTTTCAGACGGATCCAGCTTCATCCTCTCGTCTATCATTAAACCAATCTGATTGAACAGTCACTGCCTGCATTATCTTAGATATGATATCTTCACATAACAATATTGGTTATTTCTTATAATTGCAAATCAATTCAGACAACATCTTCACATAACATATTTTAGCTTTCGAGGAAGCAAGATCTTGATTATAGTTCATATTCCCTAATAAGTGGACATACGCAATCTAGAGTAGCATAGCAAAGTGAGAGGAGCACAATTCAGTGCATATATAATAGAAAAGAGCAGCAAATACTTTCTTCTTGAACATGTAGGCACAGTTGGCCGAACTCCGTAATATTGTAACACAATTTCTACACAAACTCTTATTTGGCCACAATACTGAACCTAAATTAATATATAAACAAATAAAATACTTAAAAACAAATAAAACAAATTTTGAATACTCAAGTTCACTAGAAAGAAAACAATGTATAACCACATGCTAAATTTTCCATGGTAACATTTTCTTTATCATGAAATTTGTACTTCTACCTTGCCAGCAAACGGTACATTGACCGATCTGTTGTTAAACAAATTGCATTCATGCAAGGCTGTCATCTGAATTGATATTCAGTTGATAAATTTGACTGCAATACCTCGTTTTCTTTGTTTCCCTACACTTTCATTGGCCTCAATTCTTGAAAGGTAATGAATTGAAAACTTTATTGCTGAATTATTGTAGATAATAAATTATCTGAGTGACCACCAAAAACACATAGCAAGTTTCAGTCCAATCTATATGATCCAAAAAGAAAGTTCCAGTACAATTTATTTTAGAGGTGAAAATATTAGTTTTTTTCTTTTCTACTGCATATCAAAGTTTCTACACAACTCTTATTCTACAACCATCAGCATAAACTGACATATTGAGAGATAATAAAAAGAAGTAATCCACATTACACATAAAACCCATTAAATTAATGACAAAGATGCATAGAACATTTGATACAATGAATGCATTATTACAAGTGAACAAAAACATTATAATAACAGCTCTATTTCTGCAAAAAGCTATTTAACTTTACGATCATAGTAACATAGAGCTTGTCACCTACTCTATCAGTAAACTGAAAGTATGCATGCCTCCATTTTCTAATAAGAAACAAAGAACCACAAATCCCCCAGAAACCTGCTGCAAATCCAACTCCCATCCCTAGAAACAATGATTCTTTTATAGAGTCACCATCTTCATTCTCTGTAGACGATGTTGAATTTTTAGGATTTTCTTCTTCTATGGTACAATTATTAAGAGGAGCTCCGCATAGATAATGATTCCCAATATAACTCGACGCATTAAAACTTTGAAGTTGAGTTCCTATTGGGATTTTTCCATCCAACTTGTTGTAAGATAAATCCAAATAACCCAAAAAGTGTAACGAAGACATGCTCTGAGGAATATCACCAGAAAAATTATTGTTAGAGAGGTCGAGAGATTCTAAATTTTTCATGCCTCCAATTGTTTTCGGTATTGTTCCAATGAAATTATTGTGAGATAAGTTTAATGTTTGAACTTGAACAAGCCGAAATAATTCCAATGTTACTTCTCCAGACAAGCTATTGACTGAAAGGTCAATAGTTCGTCTTTCAGGATGGACTCGATACTCATAGTCTTGACCTTTTGTAAACAACTCAATTGTGATACCAAAAGTAGGAGTAAAATGATTAGTAACCATATCAGTCAAGTTGTAGACGCACTTTGGCATAGAACCTGAAAGTTTGTTATGTGCAAGGTCCAAGTGCAACAAAGAAGAGAGATTGAATAGTTGTGCTGGAATAGACCCTTCAAAATGATTACCTCTCAATATGACCACTTCTAAGTGTTGTGACATCTCTAGTGGTATGTTTCCAGAAAATTCATTTTCTCCCAAAATAATGAGTTGCAATTGTTTCCAATCAGAGAGGTGTCCAAGAACTTCACCAGACAGCCTATTACTCCATAGGTTTAGGAGTCCTAGTTCTGTCAAGTTCTTCCAACTACGTGGAATTGATCCTGAGAAGGAGTTGTAAGACAAATCAACTGTTAAGGCCATAGGTGATATGTTTGGGAGTCCTCCTATCAAATTATTGTTATCCAACAATAAGTACGAACAAATTAGTGTTAGGTTAGATATGTCTTCAACTATCAAATTGTTTGACAAAATAAGAAAACCAGGTATTCTCTCTATAAGTCTCGAAAACTTTTTTCTATCTACCGATGTAATTCCCGAGCTCGATAAGTCGAGATTTTGCAATGACTTTTGTGTATATATCCAAGATGGAAAGTTTGAGCCTGGATTTGTATGTGCCAAATAAAGGGTAGAGAGTTGAAAAGGAGGAACCCAATCCAAATCAAATTGGAATGTAAAATTTGAATTACTCAATTGTAGTTCATCTAAACTAGAGAGTTTGGAAAAAGTTAAATTTGAAATTTCAGCAGAGAAATTATTAGAACCAATAGATAAGAAATTTAAGGATGAGAGGTTTCCTATTCCATCTGGAATTGATCCTTGTAATTGGTTATGAGAGAGATCAAGGATTTGAATATTTGATAGTTTGCATATTCCATCTGGAATTGATCCTTGTAGTTGGTTTTCAGAGAGATCGAGGTGTTGAACATGTGCTAGTTTGCCTATTCCATATGGAACTGGCCCCTGTAGTTTGTTATTCTTTAGATCAAGGTGTATCAAATTTTGAAGGTTTAGCAAGCTAGAAGGTATCTCACCATATATATTGCTCTCGTGAAGGTCAACATAGGTGAGATCTTTGGTGAGATTAAAAAACCCATCAGGTAAGTGAGAGGTGAAATCGTTGTTTGAAAGATAAATAGTTACAAGTGAAGACAAATTCAAATACTCAATAGATGGATTGAAGTTATTCAGGTTGCACCCACTCAAGTGTAATTCTAATAGTGAAGGAAGTGTATTCACTATTTGAAGCCAATTGGTTTCCTTATGAAGATCAATTCCACTGAGGTTGAGATATTTTAAGGAAGAAAGTGGAGAAAGCCAATCAAGACTATCCATGTGCAGAGTAAGACCCAGATTTAAGGATAAGTCAAGGTGCAAAAGGTTAGATGAACGTGCGATGTTGTGTTGAATGGATGGAATTCTCATGGCATCAAATTTATTGAAGCTCAAATCCAAGTAACTAAGAAACTCAAGTTCTAGAATACAAAGATTCATCTCACCTTCCAAAACATTGAGTTGCCCATCTACATAATTAGGTTTGAGATCAAGTTTTGTAACTCTTCCGGTAATGTTGTCACAGTGGACACCTTCCCAAGCACAACAATCTTGTTGAGTTAACCACGTTGATATCTGAAATGAATGAGGTTTTATTAATAAATAATAATAATAATAATCATAAAATAATTTGATTTGTTGGTAAAAAATATATATATATATATATATATCTAGTGGTGGGGTCATTAGTTTTAATCTACCAAACCAGTAAAACAACACAACACATTTCCTCTCTTTTCTCTCTCCCGTAACCCATTTTCCCTTCTCTCCAAATTGTTTTGTGCTAAATTCCATCCCCTGTTCCACCTTTCTTTTCCATTTTTGTCACCATTATTCCTCTAATTCTCATCAAATGTCCTACAATTAGTGTGAAGTTCATGCTTTAGTGAGAAGGGGAAACACACACTCATGGAGGG
>Ga0315915_1010234_pt1 | contig 10462 bp, 3 predicted proteins | sample MpolbnodulesMG_FD_207738 | JGI IMG/M metagenome (GOLD analysis project Ga0315915, IMG submission 207738) | Medicago polymorpha root nodule microbial communities from Los Angeles, California, United States - branched nodules | ecosystem: Host-associated > Plants > Roots > Nodule | place: USA... | reverse complement strand
TACTTTAAAAACATTTTTGTTGAGTCGAGAGAAAAGAGCTATCCGTTAGATGGAGCCGCCCCTATGGAAAGGCCACTATTAGGAGGAGAGGGCTATCAACGAGATGGAGCTAGTTCTCGATTCACCCATTTTGTTTATTTTCACTAAATGGAGTTTTCTGTATTTATTTTATTATGATATTCGGCAATTTATTTTTAAAGGCTTGTAATTTTATTTCATGTCTTTACAATGTCAGACTTTTCGTTGAAGTTTACCTATTTGATTGGAAATATTTACAAAGTGTGGATTTTCATGCGTATAAACGGTTGCGGATTATTAGAGTTTTATACGGCTACTAGATTTGTAAATTGACATTAAATTTTGAGAAAAGAAACTAATCGTGCCTTGTGTGTTTCCCTTCTAGTTGGTAGTGGTTGTTGTCTTCTCACTAAGTCTTTGTGACTTACCCCATCATCTTATATATTTTTTTTCAGATTTGCAGTCAACTGTGTAAGTTTCTAGAAGATTAAAGATCCTGCAATGTCACTCTTTGGGTAGGCTTTTGCTCCTTGATGATCTACTCTTTTATATATGTATATCTTGAGTCGTATATGTATCTGCAGCTATTCGAGTCTAGGCATACTTTTATTTTGGAATGTACAAATCTTAGATATGTAGTCTTTCAAATTCTGCCTGATGGCATATGTTTGTAAACAGGGTTCTGATGTTGAAATGTTAAAGATACAAAAGATACTCTGTCGAAAATTCTAGCAAGTTTCGGTTTCACATTGTACTATTTATTCAAAAGCTATTTGTCAAGTTTGGTTCTTTAGGCTGGCCAGACTTCATATATCAGTGGTCTGTGCGCCGGTCACGGCTAGAAGTTGGGTCGTGACAAATGGTCTAATCTAACTGGGAAAAAAAGTCCATTATGGACAAAAAAATTACGGGTACAATTTATGCCGAGCCATATTCTAGAACTCTTTTGGTATTGGTATATTCTGAATTCGAAAAATGGAATGAAATTTATGTACTCCCAAAAAGAAGTGATTGTATTGATTAGGTACACTAGTTGTATTAGTAACTCAATGATTTTAACAAGCGTTTTTTTCCTTCTTATAATAGAGAGTAAAACATTGTGCAGTTCAAACCAAAGAATTGAGTTTAATTGGTTAATGAGCTCCAATAAAGTGGTTTTGATTTTTATGTGAAACAATTACACAAATCATCAAAAATCAAAACGGATAACATCAAACATAAATAAAAGGTTTGCTAACGAGACTCTTAAACGAAATCCAAATTAAAAAATTATTCATTAAAAAAGTCAAATACTTCAATTTTCAATACGAATATACAATTATTTATAAAACTAATCATTTAAAATCATCAAAAGGCACTTTGGAAAACACTCGTTGCTAGTTAGCATTGTCTTTAAATAAATTTCACATATTCATTTAAACTTGTTTCCTAAGATCAAAAAGTTAGCTTATAACTTATAGCGGATAATTTATAAGTTTGTTTGACCAAATAAGCTATAAGCTAGTCATTAGTCGTCAGCTATAAGCAGCGACATATTATTAAGTAATAAATAATCCTTTATCATTGTTAATAATTAATTGCTATAACTAATGATATGGATTATGGTATAAGACGTCCATCTTTTCCATTTCAAGTTTATATGAGAATTCCTCTTCAATTAATATGTTGTGACTTATTTAATAATTTGATTATTGTTCAGTGTAGCCACACCCACTCCCTCCATGAAGAAGTAAAATAGGAAATCACATTGCACCTTGGATAGCTTGGATCTCTATGTTATCACAAGGATAAGTGATTACTGATTAATTTTTAAAGATCATTGATTTGGATTGACATTGTAGCTTGTTTGATTTCTTATTGTTTGTATTAAGCTTGTCAAATAGTACTATTAATGAAGTTAAGATTCAGTCAGGTGAATGAAGACATGATAGTTACTGTTATTCTTTGTAGAGGATGAATGTATTTAATCAGTTGCAATTCTGGGTTTTGTCAACTTCATAAGTCTGGGGTACATAGTCTTGTGTAGGAGAAATTCAGAATGAGACCATGCTAAATTAGACGTTGCTCAAAAGAAAATACTTCTCGTCGTGTCAAATATTCTATAGCCAAAAATTTAGCACCGCTCAAAACTTTTATTGGAGTAATATAATATACTCTCCATGGCCAATATAAAATTTGATGATATGGAAAACATGTAAAATATTATACCATATAACCAATAATGCTATCCACGTCGTGTTGGCTCAATTATGTCAGAACGCACACGTTTATTATTTTTACAGATAAAATCATATAGTATACTTTTTTATGAGATCACGTATTTTTACGGATCAAATCAATTATGTGAAGATTTTTTTATCAGGCTATCAACACCTACTACTCTTGTCCAATAGATGATTAATGAATATGTAATTGTTTGTGATTATTATATTACACATACTACTTTTATAGTAGTGATTATTATATGCTTAATTTTTTATTGTTTTGTAGAATATGCTAGATCCAGAATTCCTTCGTATTTTATATAGACCTTGTAAGCAGAGAGACAATGCTAAGTAATTCAGAAAATAGCAGCCATGGATCCATCATCTTCTTTGCACATAGCAATGTTTCCATGGTTTGCAATGGGACACTTAACTCCATATCTTCACCTCTCAAACAAATTAGCCAAAAGGGGACACAGAATCTCTTTCTTCATCCCCAAGAAAACACAAACCAAATTAGAACAATTCAACCTTTATCCAAATTTAATCACTTTCTACCCTCTCATTGTTCCTCACATTGATGGTCTTCCATTTGGTGCTGAAACCACTTCAGATGTTTCTTTCTCTTTAGGTCCACTCATCATGACAGCTATGGATCAAACACAACCTCAAATTGAACTTCTTCTCACTCAACTAAATCCAAAAATGGTTTTCTTTGATTTTGCCTTTTGGATACCAAAAATTGCTCAAAGTTTACGAATTAAATCATTTCAATACTGGATTGTTAGTCCAGCAACAATTTCATATACTCTATCTCCATCAAGGATGTGTGAAAGTAGAAACTTGACTGAATTTGATCTTATTAAACCCCCAAAAGGGTACCCTAATTCATCATTCACTCTTTATTCTCATGAAGCAAAGTTTCTTGCTTTAAAAAGAAATTTTGAATTTGGAAGTGGGGTTCTTTTTTATGATAGACTTTTTAATGGTTTGAGCTTAAGTGATGCAATTGGGTTCAAAGGGTGTAGAGAAATTGAAGGGCCTTATGTTGATTACTTAAAACAAGAATTTGGTAAGCCTGTTCTTCTTTCAGGACCTGTTTTACCTGAACCACCTAAAACTGTTTTAGATGAAAAATGGGGTTCTTGGCTTAATAGATTTGAGGATGGTTCATTAGTCTATTGTGCACTTGGAAGTGAATGGAAATTAACACTAGAACAGTTTCATGAATTGTTGTTAGGACTTGAGTTGACAGGTTATCCATTTTTGGCAATTCTGAAGCCTCCTGTTGGGTTTGAAACGATCGAAGATGCTTTGCCAGAAGGGTTTGAAGAAAGGGTTAAGGAAAAAGGGATTGTTCATAGTGGATGGATACAACAACAATTGATTTTGGAACACTCATCTGTTGGTTGTTTTGTAACACACTGTGGGGCCGGTTCGTTGACAGAGGGGCTGACAAATAATTGTCAGATGGTGTTGATTCCACATTTAGATGGTGATCATATCATCAATGCAAAGATTATGGGAAGGGAATTGAAGGTTGGAGTTGAAGTGAAGAAGGGTGAAGAAGATGGATTGTTCACCAAGGAAAGTGTTTGTGAAGCTGTGAAAATTGTGATGGATGATGAGAATGAGATTGGCAGAGAAGTTAGGAATAATCATGATAAACTCAGGAACCTTTTATTAAACCAGGATTTGGAGTCATCTTGTGTTGATGGTTTCTGTGAGAAGCTTCAAGAATTAGTCAGGTGATTTTCTAATTAGTAGAAACTCTATCAAACTGTTATATATTCTTGTATGATTATATGTTTTCAATAAAAAATATGTGTATTTTGATCAATCTGATTGGATTCGTATAAATTTTTGTTATTGATATATTGTTATATGATCCTAACTGTTGAATGAATTTGTTGGGTTATGACGTGACACACAAGTGTCCTATTTTTGGAAAGATAGTAAAGACTAAAACCATGTGTGTTGCATCTGGGAATGATATTAGTATCACAACAATATATAAAGGATTCTTATTGATAATCAAACTGAATTAGAAAGATTCATCATAATTGTAACAGAAAATGCTAGAGCAAATCATAAAGTTTCTCACAGAAACTATCAAGACATGAAGATTCTAAGTTATTGCTCAATAAAAAGTTTCTCATTTTGGCATGATTTGCTCTTACTTCTTTTCCGACTTCATTCTCATCATCCATCACAATCTTCACAGCTTTACACACACTTTCTTTTGTAAACAACCCATTTTCATCACCTTTCTCAACTTCTACACCAACCTTCAGCTTTGTACTCATCACTCTTGCATTCATGATATGATCGGAACCAAGACGTGGCAACAACACCAGCTGACACGTGTTAACAAGTCCCTCGGTTATAGAAGCGGCTCCACAATGTGTTATGAAACATCCAATAGAAGGGTGTTCTAGAATCAACTGCTGTTGAATCCAACTTCCATAAACAATCCCTTTTCCTTTAACCCTTTCATTGAACCCTTCTGGTAAAGCTTCTTCAATTGACTCAAATCCAATAGGTGGCTTTAGTGCTGCGAGAAATGGAAAACCTGTTAATTCAAGACCAAGTAACAACTCTTGAAACTGATTTTTTTCTAATGGACCTTCACTTCCATATGCACAAAAAACCACAGAACCATGTTTGAATCCCTTAAGCCATGTTAACCATTTTTCCTTTAAAGTAGCTTTTGGTGGCTCAGGTAAAAGAGGACCTGAAAGTAAAACAGGTTTTCCAAAGAGAGTTTGGAGATAATCGGCATATAGTCCATCAATTTCTCTGCAACCTTTGAAAGCAACTGCATCTGAAAAATTTGTGCCTATGTCGACTCGATCGTACACTAAAACGCCACAGCCAAACTCTAGTTTCCTTGCTGAAGCTAGGAATCGAAGTTCGTGTGAATGAAACTTGATGCATGGATCAGGCAACCCTGAAGGTGGTTTCATGAAATTTCTGAGGTAAGCTGTTAATATTGGATTCCATATCAAGTATTGGAGACTTTTGATACCAAGTTTTTGAGTCAAGTTTGGTAGCCAATATTGAAAATCAAAGAAAACTATTTGTGGCTTTAACTCCTTCAAAAGAAGTTCAATTTGTTTATCTGTTTGGTCCATGGCTGTAGCAATAAGAGGGAATAAAGAAAAGGGCACATCTGAAGTTGTTTCAGCATTATGAGGAAGGCCATTAACATGAGGAACTGTGATAGGGTAAAAGGTAATAAGATTTGGATGAAGGTTGAGATGTTGTAACTTGTTGAGTGTATTTTTAGGTATGAAGAATGAAATTTTGTGACCTCTTAATGCTAACTTATTTGAGAGGTGAAGATATGGGGTGAAGTGTCCCATAGCAAACCATGGAAACATCGCTATGTGTAAAGGAGAAGGAGCATCCATGGTTTAATTTGATACTGAATGGAATGGACCAGGGACAGACCTATACAAATACTTAATATAAACTGTTTTATCAATTTGAGGGATAATGTTCAATCAAAAATTGAACTATAATGAAAAGACAAGAGAAGTCAAACCTAGTTGTCTTCTTGATAATTGAAGATTATTGTATTATTTTTTCTTTTATACAAGACAATTAAATATGTGCCCTATAATCAAATTTGTTAGTCAAACAAATCCTGGACCCAAGATTTTCTTGTTAATTTATGTCTTTTGAAACCATTTTGATAATCCACGATTTTGGTTAGCATATATTTAATTCATGAACCATGTGATTCCATGTGCTAACCAAAATAAATTGACCACTCCAATATTTTTCTCACAAATATTTGTTATGTTCTCTCTCCCTCTGTCACAACATTTTCCTCGTAATTTTTTATATTATTTTTCAATACCTTGATTAAATATGGAGGCATAACAAAATAAACACATACGTGTGTATTATGTGCAACTAAACAATAGTGCAAACTATATTTGCTAGAAACTATTTAAGTATTTTTTTTCTTAAAGGAGAAACTATTTATGTTATTTAGCTCCAATATTGATGAAGATAAAGGAAAATAATATTCTTCAAAAGATAACGACATCAATGGTTCTCTCAGCACAAGATTTTGCATGGGGTAATGGTATTAAACTCAAGCACAAAACATCCTAGAAGTGCATTGCCTTGCTAACTAAAGGAGTGCACTTTTAAGATGTTATTTTGTGCTTGATCATACTCCTCTGTCAATTGAAACTTGCCAGTTGAAAGGGTTGTATGATTAAGTTCGAAATAATATATTTGAATGCACTCCTTTTTGTGATTACTCATCCTATATGAAGAGATTCGATGTGATAACCTATAAAGTCGATTTGGTAGAATACATGTGTTATGTTCTCTTCATTCTTTTGAGTTTTCAAACAGACTACCAAATTTTTACACTAAGACACTTCAATGCTGACATTTTCAAGCATTTAATTTAAATTCAACATCAAGATGATACCACATATTTAGGAAGAATGTAATGTAACATAAATGAAATTAAAATTAAATAAAATTGTGTATTTTTGGAATTGATTTCACGTACTTGTGTATATTTAGTTATGATTTATTTTGGATCATGAATGAATTGATGTTTCAAAGACATGACAGGTTTTTAAAAAATGAAAATAACATATTGTATGTTAGGGGTCTTAAAAAAATAGCATCTTGTTAAAAAATTGATGGAATCTAAACTTACCTAAAACCAACATGAGTTAACACATTGGCTTTTTACCTACATGACTTAACTCACGTTGGTTCAACGTGACTTAAGTCACGCTGATGCTACCGAACGTGACTTAAGTCACGTGGGAGGTAGTTTAGGCAGATCACGTGGGAGTGAGCAATTCCCTTTGAGATAAGAGCAATTTTCAATAAACAGTTCATGTTTAGAGAATAAAAGTTAAAAGTTTCGAGAATTTGTTTTTCCACCCTCTAGGCTTCTCGCGCGTGCTTTAAAATTTTCAAAATACCCAACAACTTTTGTAGGTTTTCAGATTATATATTTCGACTTCAGTCAAAACCTATAATTCAAATTATAATTAATACGAATGTCTCTATTGGCCATCTTACCAACCTCACAAAAACTGCACAACAAAGTGGGGGATAATACGAAGGAAATTAAGAAAGAAAAGTTAAAAAGGAATGAAAAGTTAAGAATGGATGAAAATGTTGAAGAATGCTAGGCTATTTAAAGCCACAAAATATTCTTAGATTGTAACTACAGTCAAAGAAAACGTTGAAAACGAATAAAAATGCATTAAACCCACGATAAATTGTCCAAACATTATATAAAATGAATACCTACCTTGATTGATTCAGATAATATACTCTATAACATACCATGATTATGTTAAATTCTACAACAACAACATGCATTAAACATAACAACTTCAACAACATAATAAACATGTGATCGGTCAAACTTCAATCTTCATATGGTTTATCCATGCAAGCCTTGATTTATTCATAAGTCATGGGCCAAATTAAACTTTCCTGAATATATCAGTAAGGTTTGACCAAGGAAGCTTCTAACTCGATCGGTCCCTTTGAACTATGTTGAGCAAATATAAGAACATGGTTCTTATGTCATCGTCGTTTCAGAGCTTCATCTGAATGTACCGAACGTGCCAACTTGAGTTTATCGACGAACAGAGATACTCAAACATTGTCATCCTTTTTTGTGTCTTTGTGGTTGAGATGACCGTTAATTTGATCCATCTGGTCCTTCAAGCCAGACAATGTGACATCAATGAGGACCTTAAACAGATTAGGTTTTTGCCTGTTGTAGTATACTACATCTAGCTTAAAGTTTGCATCTACTGGATAAGTGTTGATGGTGTGGTTTGATAATAAACCAAATACGCCAATTTATAGAAGTTTTTGTGTGTTGTGGACCATAAAAGTTATTGGTGCAATATTGACCACATAAAAACTATGTACTTATGGTTTGGAATATACAATCTGAAATGTTTCAAAGCAACATTTTTTACAAATTCTAGGAACGATTTAGATTATATAATATGAAGAAAAAAAATATGAGAATGGTTTCAGATTATATGATTTGAAACAGTTTAGAATCTGGACGGTGTCTTGGCCATCAAGTTTGACCTGGATCCATGCATGTTCCATGTGTTTTTTGACTGATCAGCTCTTGTTAGAGACTTCCCTTGAATGTGTAGTTACAATATATGTTTGCATTTTTCTTACTAATACCCACTCACAATTTCTAAGTCATGCTCACATTCTATCATACATTTCTTTTGAGTCATTTATGATGTCAATGTTTTATTGTTAGTATTCCATACAAAGGTTTGTTTCATCTTATGGAGATAATGTGAATGGTTAAAGGGTGTTGGTGTCCACTTTGCAAATTTGCACCAAAAATCTGTCTGAATCTATGATTGTTAATCGCATTCACCTTATCCCACTCTGTCATCTTGTATTCCCATCTTCTCCCTCCTGAGGATGTGCGAGAGGTATGAAAGGTTTTTTCCTCTTCCCCTTCATCTTCTTGTGCCGCGGATTTATCATTAGGTGTCTAATATTTTTTTTAATAAGCTTACACTAATGTAAATGTATAATGAGTTCTTGATCCAATAATAAAATATGTTGAATTATTCACAATTTACATTATGTCTCTTTAAATTTTGTCATTTTCAATTATATCATTTTAATGATTTATGTCAGTATATTGAAAAAACTGGTTAAACACAATCCTGATTATAAAATCTGAAGGGGGTAAAATGGTCAATTTGGAAGATGCGTGAGAAGTAATTAGTGTGAAAAAATAAATTCTCAAAATTTGTACGATCTTCTCTCTATCTCTCTGAGTGCATCTTGTCACTGCAAAATCTGAAGATCTATAAAATGTCTTTAAAATATGAATAAAACAATTTGAAATTGAAATGAGGGAGAAGAAAATGAAGGAACTGAAGATTGAAATAAGTGGAATGAAGTGCATCGATGTTAAATTTGTCATTGATTTGAAGGGTTTTAAGAGTATAGTGAGATGAAATTTTAAAAATAGGAATATATATAGAAGAAGAAGTTTCCCAAATGAGAGTGAAAGAGTAAATGTGAAGAAGTTGTTTACAAATGAAAGGGGAGAACGACACTCATGGTCGTTCCTACTGTTTTAAAGGCCTTAGGAATAACATGAGAAAAAGAACCCTTTATAATAACATCATAAAAGTAAACTGGAATTTTAACACATGAGAATAGTAGCACCAAAAAGTAAAGACAGCTGTAACAGAGAGAAATTGCTATATCAAAGTATTTCCAATTGCACGAGTTTCTTAATAGCAATATAGCACCTGAGAACAATACTTAGAATACACAACATGAGAACAAATCAACAAACCAAAAGCACCCGAGAATAACAAAAATAGCATCTGAGAACAATACATAACTGAAATCAACAAATCGAAAAATTGTATCGTTATATGCCGAGAAAAATGTTTGGGCTTTTCAGTAACGTTTTTGGCTTTCGAATTGAAGAGTAAAATGCCAAAGAGATTTTTTTAAGGAAAAAGGCAAGAATGGACATCATTGGCCAAGAGAAGGATTTGGATTTGGGCTCATTTACTTTGTACGATTTAATATATACACCTCACCTATAAAATAAACTTTGCTAATACACCCCCACCCTATAAATTTTTTAGGCCCCCTACATTTGATCTCTCGACCATCACACTTCTAACCTATGCCCAAACTCGGCCTTGACAACTCTTGGATCTATTATCAATGATTTTATACAAATAAGATACATAAAAGTCACATGAAATTAATCCTAATTTTTTAAGATGAACAACCCCTAATTCTCTCTTTTCTCACAGCGCCAATGATTCAAATACAGAAAGCATGAATCGTCTCATTAATTTTCTAATTATCCAAAGTGTTCACAATGTGTATTCCAATCCAAAATCGCTCTCAAATCACTCTGAACACGAAAGCTTTAATCCACTTTTGCGCTCCCCACGTTTTCCACACATGCATGTTCGGTTTCTGCAATCTTGTTTTTATAAAAAAAAATGACATGCATGATTCGAATCAGACTATCAGGGCTATGCTACCGTGATTCGAATCATGTTATAAAGAAAGCAGATAGGAGGCAAAAAGTTGAAGCATGATTCAATGAGACCTATAGGTGATTCAAATCCCAAAAGCCATAATGCTACATGAACACAATTTCACTAGTTTGGAAAATAAATGGAAGTCAACAAACAAAGGGTGAGTGGAATACAAGA
>Ga0315915_1010228_pt1 | contig 10467 bp, 5 predicted proteins | sample MpolbnodulesMG_FD_207738 | JGI IMG/M metagenome (GOLD analysis project Ga0315915, IMG submission 207738) | Medicago polymorpha root nodule microbial communities from Los Angeles, California, United States - branched nodules | ecosystem: Host-associated > Plants > Roots > Nodule | place: USA... | reverse complement strand
AGAATGATTATAGATAAATTTGAAGTTTCTTCATATTTCAAGAGCTTTTGTAGTTGTGACTTGTGATAGGAGTTCTTAGAGAGGTCATTGTTATAAACATGTCTATATCTTTAGAACCTTCATCAAATTCACAAATTCAAACAAAAAAATAAAAAGATTCTAAATAGCTTTCTTAAAATAAACAATGCGGTGATGGTAATGGTTTTTCCACTGAACCATTGTAGTGCTTCCACTGAACCTTTTGTCAGTTAAAATAAACACAAATTTGTTACCCGTGTTGTGCTTCATTGGAGTTTGTTGAACAACTACAAGAAAGAGAATTATGGAAATTGTTGAAACAGAGAACAACGTTGTTATTCCAAGAATAACATAAAATAACCACCATGAAAGAGTTACGTAATAACTAACCGATTATTCTCATCTTTATTAAGAGAATCAGATTCTTCATTAAAAAAACATGTTTGTTTAGAACTTTTTGAATGAACCAAACATGACGTAGTTTCAAAAGGTCAAACAAGAATCATGCACAAAGATAATGAAAAACTAAAAGCAAAAAGAAGAACAGTAAGGAATTAATTGAGTTGGAATGGTTCAGTTCAGTTATAACAATTAACTGCGGTTAACAACGGTTTGATTCAGTTAGTGAACTGTCTTTAAAATAATGGTTCGGTTAGATAACCAATATAATGGTTTGGTTAATTTTAGTATGGTTCGGTTCGGTTAACCAGTTCGAATTGGTTTTTGGTTATTTTTGCCCAGCCCTAATTGTGGGACTACACTTTGAAAATTGAACTCACACAAAATGGTAGGACATACATTGATTTCATCCAATAAAAGAGTGAGTGCTAGAGAGAGTGTTGAAAAGTGAGTGTTGGTAGCATTCCTCATTATAAGTGATGCTAGCAACAATCTCTTTTGAACACTCTTTCTAATACTCGAAAGTCCAAGTTATGCCTAATTAAAAGTAGGCTTTAATTAGTTAGTTGTTTCATTTTCTCATCACTTGCAGACAGAATTTGAAACTTATACATGTAACTTTAATTTAATTTTCTTTACGGGAATAAAGACAAGTCATTTCAATAAAAAAAACGTATAGCAATGACTACAAATAGTAGTAAAAATGTGGGGACTAGCTTTACAAGTTGGTCTAATAGCATGAGTTGTTAAAACATCTCCAATAAGGTTTTTTTCTTTCTTCCTATTAGTAAGTGATGCTTAATAGCTACCTTTACACATAAAATCTACAGTTTGACATTAAAGAGATAATGTTCCTACAATTGATCGTATTTATCATCTTTACACGTTCCTGAAAACTATAAGCAACCTCTTTGCACTCTAGCTCAAATATCCTCTTCCCAGAAAACCAATTGAAGAACTCCACCACCTCCCTCACAAACTTGCAACGTGGGAGGACTCCATTCAATTTATGCTAGCTAGACGGAAATTGTCATTTTCATCCTTAAGAAACCCGTGATTTCAAAAAAAATTAAAGTTGAACATTGAAGGTTACTCATATTTCAAACTTTCTGACATATTGCTATGTTGTGTTGCATAGATATGCTAGAACTTCAGTTTGCCACTCTCTCTATTAAAACAGTCTTTGCATGTTGTAATTTACTTTAACTTATAATGTAACAACCGTTGCTTTTCAGATAACTACTACAAAATTATCCACATATGATATGTCATGCTTATCTACTTAAGCATGCAAACCCTACACGTACGGTATACTATAGTGTTTCTCGTGATACTGTTTTGTCCACAGGTCTCGGTGGGTTTTGGCTATATGTTGTGATTCTGTTATGGACTAACAACAGCCCAATGAAAACTAGAGGTTATGGTCCGTGAGTTGGTAGCATAAGATGCATTGCATTGCATGCTATATACAATAAGGAAAATGATATGTGATGTATTTTGGTATTGCCTCGTCTGCACAAAATATGGAAAGGTTGCCTTCATGGGTTGTTGAGGATCATGTCCCTCAGTCCTAAACAACAAATATATTCAAACTATCTAGGATGTGGACCCCCACATTGGTCTTCTTTGATAATCACTACTCATTACTAACTAACATCCATAGCATATGGTTTCAGTCGTCCAGTCGGTGTTACCAAATACTTATCTAGTATTCATATTTTGTACTATCAAGGAAAATATCCATTTATTTAAATTGACATAATACATCAAGAATAACATAAATTCAACCTTGTTAAAATTGAAAAAGATAAATCAGTGAACAAAGTTACCGTATCCTAAATTCATAATTTAAAACGGCAAAATATCTACAAATGTGATAATTAAAGGGATTGGAATATCAATGATTCTAGATCTATAATATTGACACTTAAGTAATTAACTCTAATGGCTTCTCTCGGAAAAAAAAGTCATTAACTCTAATGGCTAAAAGTTTACTAGTTAATCTAAACTCAAACAAATACTACAACATACGAGAAAAACAAACACTAACGGGACAAGATGAGGAACAAAGCAACGTCTTACCGACGCAAAGAAAATATGGAAAATTACATAAAGGAAAATTAGATCTAGGTGGAAACCACTAATTAAGATAATACGAGAGAAAAAACAATACAGTTGAATGATTCCCTGAACCCAAAGTGACTCAAATTAGCAAAAAAGAAGTGACTATTTAGAGAAAAAGTGAAGTTACTCTCTTAAAACTAGAGTTGGCTAAAACATTTTAGTATTCAGTTAAGGAAGTTAATTATCCTTTATTTCCAATCTTTGAATAGAGTTGGCTAAAACATTGAGTCCACATACATCAACTTTTCACCTACCTTTTTTGTTCATATTTTATTTCGGATGGAGTATTTTGATAATCCCTCCCAAACACTCCCAATTGGCCTATCCACATAAGCAGTCCCACTCTAAATCCCACTTATTCCATTGCTTTGAAAATTGAAATTCAACCTTTCATATGCCTTTCATATGCCCTACAGACTTCAATTAATTATTTCTTCTCATCCATCAATGTAGACTCTTAGAATTCCTCATTGATCGTTATTGCTAACAAGTGTCTTAAGGACATTGTTTAAAGAACTCATAAAAAGAAAGTTTGTCTTAAAAATACAAGTCAAATACATCTTAAAGTCATAACTACACAATTTCTAATATAAAAGTTACTACTTTTAAATGCTTAAATAATACCCTAAGGACATTTGTTAGCATCTTCTTATATTAATTACTTCCTTGGTTTAAAAAGAGTGTCACTTTAACAAAAAAAAAAATTCTTTCAAAATGAATGTCATTTTTAGTTTCCGATGTAATGTTAACATTTTCTTTCCAATTATACCCTCCAACTAATACTATGCACTCTATTCCCTAAGCATTATTTTTACTTAGTGGAAAACAAATCAAATAAGGATAATATAACAATTATCTTTCTTTAGTAGAAAACAAATCAAATAAGGATAATATAACAATTATCTTTCTTCTAATCATTATATTTTTAATATAGTGTGTAAAAACTTTAAACGGCATTTGTTCTGAAATGGAGAAAGTATTATGGTTTTTATCAATTGTTGCTACTTCTCCATTGTTGCTACTAAATTTGTAGTGTTTGATAGAATTAACAGTTGAATTAGCTTATAAATATAAAACGACATAAAAATATATGTTTAATAAATGTTTAAGTTTTTCGATTAGGATAATCTTAATAAAATTGAGGGGAAATTGATAAGCAATAAGTTACTTGAATTAGTTTATACAAAAATGTTAATAAAAATAAGTCATAAACTCGAGAGAAAATGACGGTTACTCAAGAGAAAATGACGGTTATTAAATGGATATTTTTTAGTCATGTGAAGTATGAACTTATAGGTTATAAGAGATATTCCTTCAAAAAAGTTATAAGCTATATATGAACTATAAGTTATTTTATTGTATTTACCAAACAGACCCTTAATGTGTTCATTATTTGTATTTTTTCTTCTCGTTCACTTATAAAAGGATCAGCTCACTTCCACTTCAAAGCATCTTTCGCAGTAAAACAGTTTTCCCACAGTTAAGTATAGCTCAAAGATATGACACACAAAGTTGTTCGGTCTCTCCTTCCTTTTGTCCTGCTCTTGTTGATCGTGAGTTACTCTACTCAATTTGCATGCATGCTTGTATCTTTTACACATGCATTTTTCATCGTTTACTTATCATAATCCATCATTAATTTTCACCTTTATTAGCCATTGTGCATGTTTCTTTTAATGCATGCATGTTTCTTAAGATACACTCAGTTGTTTTCCATGCACTGATCATCAGTCATCACACTCACATTCGAGTTGATCCGTTAGATGTGATAAAATGATATTTACAAGTTTTAAGTTTGTATCGGATAAACAACCATTTTAGCCACCGAAAATATGTGATGTTGTCACTATAATTTTTGAATGCATCAAGATTACAAAAACATGTCAAAATCTTTTTTTTTTTTTTATAACTCAATTTAGTTCTCAAATGTGCATTTAGTTAATCACCAGTCCTTCAATGTGTTGCTCATTAGTCAATTCAATCCTTCAAATTACTTACTAGAGGAATTGTGTGTAGTTTTCATATATTCAAAGACTGTGTTGATATTGGATGTGTTTGTTTAGGATTTTTTATAAATAAATAAAAATTCACTTTTGTCATTTTGAAGTGATTGTTTTGAACTTTAAAAAAATTATTTGACTTTAAAATGAAAAGCTATTACCAAAATCTATTTTGGTCAAAAACAATGAGGTAACACATGAACTAGTTAAAAATCGTTTTTTTTAAATTGTTTTTTTCTGTATTAAAAAAACATAAAGAACTTTTAAAAAAAATTAAAAGCAACGGCATCCATTGTCTCACATTCAAAGATCAAAATAGTTGTTTACTTAAATTGTATCCATCCGATGTATGCATAACACGTGTTTTCAATGTCCAACAGAATGTGTCGCATAAAACACTTAGTTATGTGATCATGTATATCATCCAAAACATGAATATAAGTTGTCACTCATTAATATCCTTTATTCAATTGCATTGTAGAATGGCCATGCAAGCTGTGCTAGAGATATGAAGCTTCAACACAAGAATGTAGAAGAAAAACAAATCGATCAACCTTACCTTGATGGTTGGCTTAAAAACAGTCCACTGAAGAACAAAAAACTAAACTCTAATCCAAGTTATCTTGATGGATGGTTGAAAGATGCTCCTGAAGAGAACAAAAAAGCTATCCACAGCACCAATCAAGTTTACCTCGATGTATGGTTAAAAAATACCAAGAATCAAAAGGAAAAGACTACCCACAACTCCAATCAAGTTTACCTTGATGGCTGGCTGAAAGATACCCAAGTTGAGAAAGCAAAATCCACCCCTAACTCTAATCAAGTTTACCTTGATGGATGGTTGAATGATAAATCGACCCCAAACTCCAACCAAGTTTATCTTGACGGGTGGTTGAAAGACAGCCATGTTGAGAAAGCAAAAACCACCCCTAACTCCAATCAAGTTTACCTTGATGGCTGGTTGAAAGACACCAAAGATCAAAAGGAAAAAACTATCCACAACCTCAATCAGGCTTACCTTGATGGCTGGTTAAAAGATAGCCGGGTTGAGAAATCAGAACCCACCCATAGATCCAATCGACTTTATCTTGATGGATGGTTGAAAGATAGTCATGTTGAGAAAGAAAAATCCACCTCTAATTCCAATCAAGTTGACCTTGATGGCTGGATGAAAGATAACCAAGTTGAGAAAGCAAAATCGACCCCAAACTCCAATCAAGTTTATCTTGATGGATGGTTGAAAGATAGCCAAGTTGAGCAAGTAAAGTCCACCCCTAATTCCAATCAAGTTTACCTTGATGGCTGGCTGAAAGATAACCAAGCTGAGAAAGCAAAATCGACCCTAAACTCCAATCAAATTTATCTTGATGGATGGTTGAAAGATGGCCAAGTTGAGCAAAGAAAATCCACTCATAACTCCAATCAAGTTTACCTTGATGGATGGTTGAAAGATAGCCAAGTTGAGAAAGCAAGATCGACCCCAAACTCCAATCAAGTTTATCTTGATGGATGGTTGAAGGATAGCCAAGTTGAGCAAGTAAAATCCACCCCTAACTCCAATCAAGTTTACCTTGATGGATGGTTGAAAGATACCAAGGATCAAATGGAAAAACCTATCCACAACCTCAATCAGGCTTACCTTGATGGCTGGTTAAAAGATAGCCAAGTTGAGAAAGCAAAGTCCACCCATAATTCCAATCAAGCTTACCTTGATGGTTGGTTGAAAGACTCACATGCAGCGAACTCCATGAAAATTGGACAAGACATGGCAGAATCAAAAGGGAAACCATCTTCTAAAGTTGACCATACAGAGGCATTCAAGTTAGCTTTTTTCACTATGGATGATCTTTATGTAGGGAACGTAATGACCCTGCAATTTCCTATCAGAGAATATGCTAAATTCTTGCCAAAAAAAGTAGCTGACTACATTCCTTTCTCCAAGTCACAACTACCAAGCCTTCTTCAACTATTCTCGCTCACAAAAGATTCTCCCCAAGGTGAAGACATGAAAGACATAATTGATCAATGTGAATTTGAACCCACAAAAGGGGAGACCAAATCTTGTCCTACTTCATTAGAGTCCATGCTTGAATTTGTTCACAGCGTTCTCGGTTCTGAGGCCAGATATAACATTCACACAACTAGCTATCCCACAACATCAGGTGCACGTTTGCAGAACTACACCATTTTGGAAATCTCAAAGAATATCTATGCTCCTAAATGGGTAGCTTGTCACCCTAGGCCTTACCCTTATGCTCTTTACTATTGCCACTACCTAGACATAGGGAGTAAGGTCTTCAAAGTTCTTCTAAGGGGTCAATATGGAGACATAATGGATGCTTTGGGCATTTGCCACCTAGACACGTCTGACATGAATCCTAATCATTTTATATTTCAACTGCTTGGAATAAAGCCTGGGGAAGCTCCTATGTGCCATTTCTTCCCTGTAAAGCACGTTCTATGGGCACCACTCCCACCAGAGGCCACTCACTGAACCAAAGGGAACTAGTCCATATCTTTGTTGATCATATTTTTATGTCATTCCCTATGCTTTTCATGGTTTTTAACTGTTGTGAATTTCAATGAATTGTAGGGTCTTGTTTGTGTACTAAATAAGGTTGTGTTTGTGTACTAATTAAGGACTAGTTTCTGCGTACTAAATAATTATGGTCTTGTTTGCGTGCTAATTAAGGCCGTGTTTGTGTACTAATTAAGGTATTGTTTCTGCGTATTAAATTTAGCTAGCTGTGAAATCATGAAAATGACATTATAATAATTTCTATATAGACCATGAGATTATCAAAAAAACTAATCTGCTGCCATATTCTATCATTGGGAGTTAAATTGATGTATAGAGTCACACGTTGTATCTTTTCTTGTACCAATGTGTGACCATATATTCAAATAAACCATATCAAACATATAGAGATTTCTTTTGGTTTAAAAAACCCACTGCATTAACAAAATTAAAACAAATCTAAAGATACCATACATGTATTGAGCTGAGAGTACTGACTACTGAGCATCAATGGTTCAAGAAAGCAGCTACACCAATGAGTGCCATGGCATTAACCATAGCAGACTACAAAGAAGTATACTTATCCATCACTCAATCAAGATGATTCTCACTAATTTCAATTTTTCATATGCCACCATTGCACGCATACAAAATCAGTTCAAAATTCTACAACGCACGACTAACCTCATCTGTGTGCTTTAATCAGTTATGTAGCTTCTCTATGCTTTCCAACAACATCTCTGCATCCACTACTAAACTTTCTGATTCTACCCTTTGCTTTACAGACTGCACATACTCCTCGGCTTGATCACATGCTACTTTAAACAATTCCAACTTTTGTTTAAAGCTTTTGAGAGCGGTATCTGTTGCTGTGGTATCGGGGGCACCGGAAATGTCGCTTGCTTCCAGCACAGCTGCTGCTGCATCAACAAAATCTTGATAGGCGTTTTTTAGAGAATCAACTACACTGTCCATTGATCCTGTTTATTCATGTTAAACAAAGAAAGGTAAGATAAATCCGAGAACAAATTAGAAAGCAGAACAATAAGTGGTAGAATTCATGATCATGAAGAAAAGGAGTTTAGAAAGAATGAAGTTGAATTAGGTATGAATTGAATTTGAGATTATGAGGTTAGTTAATCTAATCATCAAGAAAGAAAGTAGTAAATGTAGTAGCAATTAGGTGTGAATTGAAGTTGAAATTAATGAAATCGCTACAAGAGAAGAAGAAAGAAAACCTAGCGGAATTTCTGAATGTTTGTGGCGGGTGATGACTGACGAAACTGCGTTTTCTGTTACAAATATTATTATTATTATTATATCACGTTTGTTTTCCAAGTCGAAAAAGATTGCAAACCGATTGAAGAGTTAGTTAAAGATCCCAAGCCTCTCCCACGCGAGGTGGAATCCATTATTCAGTTATTATGAAATAGAAAAAGATTTGCATCAAAATTAGTTATATTTCAACCCAAACACTTTCTATATTGTGTTTGCATAGACATGTTAAACGCCAATTCACCGCTCTATTAAATAAAATACTCTTTGTGGCCTTGGTAGGAGTACTAGAATTTCAAATCATGTTCGATCCGCAATCACTGTTATGATATAATAATATTGAAGAAAACTCATGTTCATGTTTGCTTGGTAAGAGCCAAAATAATTCAACACTTCCTATTTTAAATGAGATTTGGCTTAGTGAATTGAATTCAACTGGTTAATGAGTTTTCTCCAACATAAATTGTTTCGGAAAAGTCGAGTTCGATTCCTAGTGGAATAATTTTGGATTATTGTTTACTTACTTTCTTGTAGAAATCTAAATTACCATGACCCTTTACTTATAAAAACCGAAGGGTTAACACCAAAATATTTAAATAAATGTTTGACTTGATTTCACTTGGCGAAGTCAAATTTTGTGAAATTTTTCTACAATGTTTTCTTCAATTTCAAATGTGCGGTAAATTAAGCACTCGTCAAGTGTTGGGGAAGATCTACAATTTTTACCAATTTTCGTTTCTTTCTTTTAGGATTGGTGGAATTGGGAAGAGATAAGGAAAACACATTTGGAAGCACGAATTATGAAGTTTCCAAATTATGAATTTGTGCATCCATGTGTATTTTCAACAATTCCTTAACAACATCTTTGTCTTCTTGAGTAGGGATAGGAAAATCTTGAATGGTGGAAAGCACGGCTTATGAAGTTTCCTTAACAATTTTTTGCTTTGTCTTCAACACTTTCATTGTTGTCCAAGGGTGGCAATTTCATTTCCCTGACGTTTTTATGATCATACGTGGAAGCAACAAAATATGCAAGCCGTCTTCCGGCTTCAACAATGTTTGATTCTTTATGCCCTTAGATGATTGTATATTTTTCAAGAGCGGCATAAATTAGTCTTCCAAAGCAATTTTTGGTGACTCCTGGCCTAAAAATGTCTGAGAGAGAACTTGAAATGTTCTAGTATCAGTACATGGAGATTCATCGTTTGACTTCCATTGATGTTCCATATTATGTTTCTGCGGTCCCAAACATAGTATATTGGTCCACCTTTAAAATGTGATACAGTCCTTAGTGTTTCTTCAAATTTATTTGGAGTCATTTTCGTTTTCCCTGCAGGATATTTGATCATTCAGATAACTTTTCAGTCCCATATTTTTAAACTAAAAATTTATTTCATCATCTCTGTTTGAAGCTATGTCAGTTGTGGTGCTTTGATTGCAGAGGTTGCTTGTCATCTATTTCATCAATATGTCCTTTTATTATTACTACTTCAAACCCTCCATGCTTTTAGCTTACACTTGTTTTATTTGGTTATTGATATTCGTCCTAATACAAAGTAATTGTAAGTTTCTCTCTTTTAACTCCTCACAAACTCTTAGTTTGGTTCAAGTAATTCGATATTGTTTCCATTAGAACACTTGATGTTACACTGCTTGTCAAACTATTAGATCTGTCAACAAGATTGCTACATAATTTGTTGAACTTTATTGTGAGCGATTAAACATTCGATTATGGTCAAATTTGATAAATTAAGGTTAAATCACAAAATCACTATAAATAGCATTGTAATATGCTTGAAAAAGAAAAATAAGTTCTCTCTTCTCTTTCCTTACGAAATCTTTCATCCAAACACATCCTTAACAACTACCGCTTTTTATATAAATATAACATTTTTTTTTAAATTATCCACATATGTCAGGTTATCTACTTAAGCATTTCAACCGCTATACTCTACTACTTCAAAGGACAAAAATGAATTCAGTCATAGGATTACTACTTCATCACTTAAATAAATCATCAGATTTTGTAGCTCAAGCTTATTTGAATTTAAATCAAATAATGACCAAGTCAAGTGCATAAATTTCAAGAACATCGACCATTTGCAAACATTGAAAAATAACTGGTGTATCAAG
>Ga0315915_1010226_pt1 | contig 10469 bp, 8 predicted proteins | sample MpolbnodulesMG_FD_207738 | JGI IMG/M metagenome (GOLD analysis project Ga0315915, IMG submission 207738) | Medicago polymorpha root nodule microbial communities from Los Angeles, California, United States - branched nodules | ecosystem: Host-associated > Plants > Roots > Nodule | place: USA... | reverse complement strand
TTACGAGAGAATTTTCACTATAATCACACAAGATTACAATTGTTCAAGCACACAAGCAAGAGACTTCTTATGCTCAAGCAGACAGACAAGAAACTTATAGCAAACAAAAGTCAAAAAGAAATAATTGTTTGGTTGAACACTTGATATACAATCAGTGGTGTTCACAATACAAAACAGTTCAGACTCTATTACTTAATAATTTCTAAGATATGTAAGTTTATAAGAAATTCTAAGTGTTTGATGCTTTATGAATTTTGAAAGAGTTTTGGCACTTGTAAAATATTGCAGAGTCTCTACATATCTTCAAGTCATCTATTCGATTTCTCTTGGAGTTAGATATAATAATTTTAAGAACTTGGTATGATTTGAAACTAAGTTTGAGGTTACTCTTTGGAATTAGGAACATTCTAAGTTTGGTGTGGGGTACTAGTAGAACTTGATTATGAAAAAGGAAAAAAAATATAGATAAACCATAAAAAATATGGGAGAGAGAGAGGGGGGGAAATCAAACGCCACAAAATAAGCAGTTCTACTGGTACCCATCTTCTTTTGGTACAAGGAAGGAAGGTTGGGAATGCTACATTGTTTAGGATCCAATATGTTAAAAATCTAACTCCACGTTGTTTTGTTAGGCCACTTTTCCAAATATATTTCACCTTAACCTATAAGCCACGTTACAATACTAAAAGACCTCTAAAGTGTGTTAATAGTATGATTTTGAATGTCTGTTTAGAATTGTTTTGAATTTATAGCAAGGTGCATTTACATGATGATTGAAGTGGGCAAATGTTGTGACCAGTCATACTGGCTTTAGGAGATACATTCATGTATCTTGCATGGAAGTGGTATGTTAGTCAAGCCTAGAAATGAAATGGATGATGATCTGATCAACCTCTTCGAAAAGGTAAATTCTCTGAAAAATATGCAAAGTTTAAGATTTTTATTTTGTTTATTACTTCAGAACAAGCAACAATTTAAGTTTAAGGTTGTAATGAGTGGTCATCTTACGTTATTTTCAGCATTTTTTTTTTGTCATTTTAGTTATGTTTTGACCTAACTAGGAGGGTTTTTAGAACAATTGTCTATGGTTTAAGGGTCATTTTCTAATGTTTTCATATTGAGTCATGTAATTTTACCTTTTCCTAAAACAACAATTCTTAGGTGTTTATTTTATTTATGCATGTCATTGAAAAAATCTTGTAATTCGGAAAAGCAAGACACCTCGTGAAGAAATGGAAATACAATGAATACATGACATGTTGAGTATCTTCTATCTCAAGTACCAAGACAAATTTAGAGGAAGAAAGCCCTCAAAAAGACGAAGAAAAAGGCAAAAACACACTAGAGCAAAGCACTGCGTGCCCTAGGTGTGCAAAAGAGTTTGTAAAGGCACTATTGTTGTGCCCACGCGTGAGGCGTTTGTGCTTCCATGAAAAAATTAGCATTTTTCTTTTTGTCATTACGGTCTTGAGGAAAAAACTCAGTTTTGCAGCACAACCCCAAAATTAGCCCATAAACACAACTCCTATCATTCGCAATTTCTCATTCAGAATGAAACGGTTCAAGAGGAAGGCAAACTCTAAGAGCGTCATGAGAGGAATCTTTCCTCAACCTTAGTCTATAGAGTATGTTTTATTTCTTTTGTAATTTGTTTTTGGTTACCATGAGTAATTATACCCTAATTGACTAGGGTTCTAAGAGTAACATCTATTTGTTTGTTGAATCAATTTAATTCAGTTATTTTATTCAGTTATGTTGTGAGATCTATTTAATTTTTATATGCAAAAGTTTTAATTCTTTTAGGAATCACAAGGAGTGTGTCATCCTAATGAATTCTAATTGAACACGGAAACAGGGGGCACAAATGGTGATCCTGAGCCGACATCTCCGGTAAATCTTTACCAAACGTTGCATTATATATAAACTTTATTCTTTCCCCTTGTTAAGTTAGACGACATAGGATTGCCCGTTTGTAGAACTACTAAGGTAATAAAGAGAATATGATGTACTTCTAAGATTTGTATACAAAGTTGGAGCCTTTAAATGACAATTTAGGAATCCAAATTCTTTTATGTTTTAATTACATTTTAGAGAGTAAGGCTTCACTCTAACAATCTTATGTAGGCATACATACCTTATAGGATTGACGACCATATACTTTTAGATCACGTATAACCTTATTGTGATTTGTGTGTGCAACTTGATAGCTAGAAGGAAGTAACAATCCCACAAACTCATCGCTTAAATAGAACTTCTATCTCATAACTAATAATTACGTGTCTTTAATCCAACAAGGAAATAGTGGGGATTCAAAGAACCCTAACCACTTCTAAATTCTGCACAAAAAAAAAAACATTTATTTCTCTGCATTCAAAAGTCAATTGTTTTGTGCAATCAAATCAAACTCGCAAACTCCTCCCAATTTACGTGGTATTATTCACTTTATTCATGTTTTATTTTATGTTTTAATAAGTTTAGCTTGTTGTCTAGTTGAAACAAAAAATTCCCATAGAGAAGATTTTACTTACTACTTTATTACTTGAAAACGGTTTAATGCACTTGCCAAATATAATCATCAAATTTTTGGTGTCGTTGTCTATGATTGTTGATATTTTCAACGAGGTCATTCACTTTACTTGTTAATTTTATTATTTAGTAGTTTAGTTTTTATTTTTTGTAGCTACTAACGAGTAGAATAGAGTTCTTTATTTTTATTTTCTTTTTAGAGTAGATTTCTTTTTGTTTGTCGATTTCTTTTTTCTTTAGAATTGGAATTAATTTCTTTTTTTCTTTTTCTTTTTCAATTTTCGATTTTATTATACGGACTAACATTTTTATTTTCTCTAGTAGTTACTAATTTTAGGAGCATTCTTTCTTTTTCTAGAATTAGTTTAAGTTTTTTAGGATTAAAATTAACCTAAATTTTTAAGATTAGGATTCTCATTGCAATTTTTAGGAATATTCTTCATTCTATAGGATTAGAATTAGCCTTAACGTTTTAGGATAAGTTTATTTTTTTTTGTAGTTTTAGGATAGATCAAACGGCCGTTTACTTACTTCTTTATTACTCGAAAACAGTTTGGTGTACTTGTCAAATTTATCCAAGGAAGAGAATATTCTATATCAATATTGAGTTCATCTTATGATGAAACTAAATTATAACGTACATTAGAAAGTCTGAAAAATAGTTTTAGGGATATGAAAAACTATCTAAAATCTTTTTCTTTTTATGTTTGTAAAAGCTTCTAATTGTTTGTTTCTCGATGACAAAATGAGTACATCTAGGTATTTTATTATGTTGGTAATGAAGATCGGTGAGAGGAATTTGATGGTAGATGATATGATTCCGCAAGTGTACGGTTCTATCGAGTAATAAAAAGAATGTCGATCCACGGGAAGTTTTTGTGATTACTAACTTAATTTTGAGTTTTGATTATCTGAACGAAATAAGTCTTTGGGAGAAACGTTTGTTGGTTTAAAGTTTAGATTAAAAAGCGTCACAAGATTACTGTTTTCATCATAATGTTAAATCATAAACATTTCCTATCTATTTCTCTATTTTATGTTACATTCAATTCTAAGGACAAGGTGTTCTTTCGTATTTTATGTTTCCTTTCCGAATACATAAATGTATCTCAATAATAATCAAGCCTATTCTCATGGTTGATTATCATTGAGACCCTTTAAGTGCATCTTTATCATCCCAAGACTCACAAAACTATTATCATATTTTGTTTATATTGTCTAATCTCATTTGATCCAATATCAAACCTCACCTTTCGGTCCCTCATTTGATATTTGAGATATGATAAATAACAATATCAAACTCCATCTTTTGGTCCTTCATTTGATATTTGTTATTAAGGTTAAAAATGATGAGATTGTATTAGAAAAAGAATTTAAATAAAATAAATTCTAGACTTGGGTTAAATATGATTCAATCATTAGACTAGTCCAACAATCCCAAGACTAGAAAAGTCTACTTACTAATGATCATAGTAGACAAGGGATTAAAATATAAAGGCATGGAAAATAAAGACATGAAAATAAACAACTATAAATGTAAAGTGCAGAAAAGTAAAGAACAAGAAAAATAAAGTTGCAGAAAATCAAAAGACAAGAAACTTAAAAGAAATTTTAAGAACTTTGATTTCCACTTTGTAGAATGTTTACAAGCAAGTTTGATATGGGCCTATTTATAGTCTAAAATCATAGACAAGTCATTAAATTCTAATTACAAGCCTTAAACTAGAGAATTCTATGAGTTTGTAACAACTATTTATGACTACAGAGGGCGCACAATCGTGCTTGTAGGGCGCACAGTTGTGCTTGCCTTCAAAACTGTTAAAATTATGTAGACTGGGGAAGGGCGTGAGGTCGTGCTCTCTAGGCGCAAGGTCGTGCTCTTTTTTTTGCGTTTAAAAATTCTCTTTTCTTTATTATTTGTTCCTGAAAATGAAAACTAATGTTTTGTAGTAAAATAATTCTAAAACAAGACTAAAACAACTAATTTTTATTAAATTTAAATGCTAAAAATACTATAAACTACAACTTATCAATAAATTTTAAAAATTAATTGTTTAAAGTCTTAAATCAAACATCAGAAAACATGAATATGTTAACCAACTATTTTTATTCTAACCAAATAGTGAGAAGTTCTTCTTGAAACTTTACTGAACTATGAAGTCTTTTGTGCTTTTACTAGGATATCTAGGTTGAAAGTTAACAAAGTAATCATCAGAAGTTGTGGAAAATTAATTTAATTAGTTTGAATTCGCAAATTTTGAAGGCTGAGTGAAGATAGGAGTTCACAAGTATCATAAGCATAAAATCTCTGATAGAAGTCATCCTCTGGTGATATGTAGGATGAAATCTCCCAGCAAAATATGAAGCTATTGTTAGGAAATAACATGCCTGAAGAAGAAAAAATAAACAATCTGATCTACATATAAATTTAACGTGAAAACTTCAAAACCGGAGAAAAAACCACGACCATTGTCTAAACCGATAACCAAAGAATTATTACTATGTGAAATTTTTTATAACACATAGACTTCTCTAACTCTCACCCCGATGCCCCAGTACAACCACACTCTCACAAAGCAAATATTTAAACTAAGTCAAATATAAGCTTAAAGTGCTACTGACTGGTGCATCTAAAAACAAAGAACTTAAGTTCAATATATAGCCTCAGTCTTCCCCTTACTTCATCAAACTAAGCGATGTGGGACTTCTCCAATAACTAATATTTTTTCACCTCCTTCTTTATTCAAGAAACTTGACAATCAAACCCAACAGCTATCACAAAACAATTTCATATTCCAATACACACTCTAGTATTGATATCGAACTTTACCCTATTCATTTATTTTTTACCTCCTTTAAACAATGTTGGCAGGTTCTCTTATTAACTTTTATGTATTTCATATCATCTCTCTACTTTTATAAGCTTGTTTAACAAACTATAAGGTAGCTTATTTGTGTTACCAAACACAACCTATGTTTGTTTTATGTGACATATCTACTGCATAAATAATATCCATTGTGTGTGTTGATTTATATATGATTTACTTTATTTTGATGTTTGTGTAGTTTTGCCGTTTCTCAGATTTATCTGCACTTGTGTATTATATATGCTTATTCCTTTTATGTGATACTTACTAGTTGATGTTTGGTTGCCTAGTGAGAACATAGTTGCCACCCAACTCGACTTGTTTTCAGCTAAATCAAATAAGCACTTAAACCGCACACAGAAAGGAACACCTTCTAACCACCGATCAAGCCAAAAATAAGAATCAACTCCATCTCCCATCTTTCTCGCTACACACTCCTCAAACCAGCCTCCTCTATCAACATGTACACCATTACGAATTTACGCTACCTCCCTCCCCCACGAAGACCCACTCCGGCCCCAACCACAGACCTCTCATCCTCCTCACCATAACGAGAAACTAACACCCTATACCAAAAACCTGCTCTATTCACTAACATCCTCCAACACCATTTTCCTAACAAAGCGGTATTAAACTCCCTCATCTCCCTTACCCCCAACCCTTCATATTCCTTTCTTAAACAAACAACTTTCCAATTAATCCAAGAAATTTTCCTATGATCCTCACTCACCTCGAAAAAATTATTTAAAAGAGATTCAATAGACAGGCAAAGAAGTCAGGACAAATTTAAGGAGAATCAAGCGACCACAAAAGAAAGAAAGAAAGTGGCTCTTCCCACCAGACAATCTATTTTTAATGTGGTTCAAAACAGACTCCTGAAACAACAGCCGCCTCGGATCGCAACCAATATAGAAGCTCAAATAAATATCAACTCCATCTCCCACCTTTCTCGCTACACACTCCTCAAACCACCCTCCTCTATCAACACACACCATCACAAATTTTTCGCTACCTCCCTCCACCACGAAGACCCACTCCGGCCCCCAACCACCAACCTCCCATCCTCCTCACCATAACGAGAAACTAGCACCATATACCAAAAATCTCATAATCCACTAACATCCTTCAGCCCCACTTTCCTAACAAAGCGGTGTTAAACTCTCTCATCTACCTTACCCCTAACCCTTCATACTCCTTTCTAAAACAAACAATTTTCAAACCAATCCAAAAAAATTTCCTATAATCCTCACTCCCACCCCAAAAATTTTATTCAAAAGAGATTTAATATAAGAGATTATACATGAAGGGGCTTTGAAGAGGAAAAAGCATAGACAGACAGAGAAGTCATGACATATTTAATTTAAGGAGAATCAAGCAACCACCAAACAAAAGAAAACGGCTCTTCCATGTTGGTCTATATGGAAAGGTAATATGCACTAGGGGGGGGGGGGGTGAATAGAGATTTAAAAGCTTATCGAGTTTGTAGCGAAAACGATTTTTGAAAAACAATTACGACATATTGGATTTATGTTAGATTCAATGGCAATGACAAAGTTATTAAAACTATGCACAAATAATAAAATTCACTTGGAATCGAGATATTCTAAGTCAAATCTTAACACAATTTGTTATTAATAATTTTCGCACAAGTTACAAAACAAGTCCAATCTCAAACCAAACCTAAGAGCAATTAATCAATTATTCTAATGAACACAATTATGTTAGTATTTGATAAATTGACAATAGATTGAAACCAAGTATGGTCTATGTAAAGTGAGATAAAGCTAATTCGAAGAACAAATTCAAGTTTAATGAAACAAACCTAGATCACACTAAATTTCTACTATAACAATTTATCAAGCAATCAAATAAATAATCAATCAAAATTGAAGAGGATAGAGAAGAGAGAAAACACCGAGATTTATAGTAGTTCACCCTTTCGTCCTCGCTTTAGGCTATGTCTACTATTCTTGATGGAAAACGTCTCCACCAAGGACTTCCACTAGAATATGAATGTTTAATTACAATGTGATTACAATAATTCCTTGAAACTACCCTAGTTCTTCAATTCCTATGCGATCACTCCCTCAATTTTCAAATAATCTTTGAAATTGGTGCTTCTTGATGTCTTCCAATCCTCAATCTCCTGTGCAACCCTTGAAGCTCTTCACTCAAACTCTTCGGTACTATACAATCTATTTTTAATGCAGTTCAAAATAGGCTCGCAAAATACAAACCTAAAGCTATGCAAGCTTCATTCCAACTATACAATCTATTTTTAATGCGGTTCAAAATAGGCACGCAAAACAACAGCCGCCTCAGATCACCACCAATAGAGAGGCCCAAATACAAAAAAGGCACCTTACCCACTTCAAACCTCAAGACAGTCACCGCCTCATTCAACCATAAATCAGTAATATGTATCCCAACCAACATACTCTTATTAAAATTTACCTTCCATCCTGACAACTTCTGACCCCCGAAAGTAATGTGTCATCGCCAAACTGAAGATGGGAAATAACAACTAAATTCATCGAACCAATGTTATATCCCGTGAAAATATTGGAATGAACCATGACTTTCATTAAAATGTTCAATCCCTCTGCCGCCAGCAAAAAATGAAAAGGAAAGAGGGGATCACCTTGTCTGAGGCCCGTATCCAAAGGAAATTCATTTGTAAGGCTGCCATTAACTAACACAAAAGTTGTAGCCGTACAAACATACTCTCTAATCCAATTCCTCCACAAAGTTGGAAAAGACATTCTACCCATACTGCATATAAATTCCCCCATTCTTCATAATCATATGTCTTTTCAAAGTCCACTTTAAATAACATAAGTTCCTTCTTAGACCACCACCTCATTTTCTCCCATCGAGAATCTGTCTATATTTAACAAACGTGAACTAAGACTTAGAAACAATACTTCCAATAACCAGCCGTAATCTATTCGCTAACAATTTTGCCAATATTTTGTAAAGACTCCCCACCAAAGAGATCAATCGAAAATCATTTAATTTCAGAGGGCTATCAACCTTAGGAATAAGAGCTATGAAAGTATTATTTATACCTTTCGTCAATTTACCATTCCGATGAAACTCTAATATAAACAACATAACTTCATCCTTCATATCTTGCCAAAACTCCTTAATGAACCCGAAATTAATTCCATATAAACCGGACCCTTAAAACGATAACAATCCCACACAACTACCTTTACTTTTTCCTTTGAAAAATGATTGATTAAACCACCTCCTTTTGCATGAGAGAAGGTCCAGAACTGAAGGTTATCCACACCTGGCCTATCAACAGTATACGCATGAAAATAAGCCTTAAAATGCAAAGAAACAATATTGTGATGGGCTGCATGCCCTCCACCGAAACACCATCCACCAAAATCAAACCTAGCGCATTACGTCTCCGACGGCTGGACAAACCAGAATGAAGATTTTGAATTTGCGTCACCTTCTCTAAGCTAAAGAAGCCTAGACTGCTGCCAACAAATGCTAGTATTAACACGAGACAAAGAATGAATATCTAAAGTAATACCACACATTTTTCTGGACCTCGTATTCCCCTTTACAATCTAAGACAGATAAACGAGCTTTTAAAGAGCCTATCTTTCTTGGAACATTTTGAGTATGGGACACATGCCCCTCCTTTAGTGCTAATTTAATGAATTTGAATTTTTCTCTCACAAACTGCTTATACCTAGGAATATCTTGCCAACATTTAAGCCTCTGAAAGGGCCTTGGACCTCAATTATCCTCATTAACCAACAACATCACATGACAATGGTATGGTAAACCCCATAAATGATCAACCTATAAACTATCGGGCCCATACAAACACCACTGCTCAGAAAGCAAAAACCTGTCCAGCCGACTCATAGAGATGTCATCGCCCTTAAACCAAGTGTATTTGCGTCCACCCAACGGTAAATCAATTAAATCATTATTGTTGTATATTAGCTTCAAATTGTGATTGCAGGAAAACCTAAAATCGTGTCACGATTTCAAGCACCGTGACACGGTTGGATAGGCAGTGAGTGTGGTTTTTGAGGTGGAAAATCGTGACACGATTTGGGAAATCGTGACGCGATTCAACAACTTCCTCACCAAGTTTCACTTTAAAGGGACTGGTCACAACGGTTGTTCAGACAAAATCGTGGCGCGATTGGACAAAATTGTGACGCGATTTTGGACTGTTGTGACTAGTATTTAAGTGGTTTCTACAGGTTTTTTGAAGAGAGCTGAAGCTAGGGGCCTAGGGTTCACAAAGGGGGGAATTTGATGGTTGAGTATCTTTGTAAGGAGGGTCTCTAGAGTTGGGATAAACATTGTAATCACCTTGGGTAGTGAGATTACATCATTGGAAGGATCTAAAGCTTCCTTTGTGTATTCTCTAGTAAGATTCATATGAGAGTGGTGAGGGAAACAAATTGTAGTGATTAGGTAAAAGGTTGATTTCTTGTAACCTCTTGTAACATCTTCTCATAGTGGATTGGAGAGCTTCTCTCTCCCCCAGAGTAGGTCATATTGGACCGAACTGGGTTACCATCTTGTGTGTGTTTGTTTATTTCCTTTTAAGCTTGCTTATCTCTATGCTTGGTTAGTGTTTGTGTCATTGTTTCAGCTCTTGTGTGTGTTGTTGCTTGAAGACACTTATACCTAGGATTACCACTACCTTTTGCTCCACACATCTTTGTTTTTCATTGGTGTGATTTCGAACGAGAATTTTTCACAACAATTGGCGCCCACTGTGGGGCATAGGCGTAAAGTGGTATAGTTGGTATCATGGGTTCAAAGTGGGACATCGAGAAGTTCATCGGAAGTAATGATTTCAGGTTGTGGAAGGTTAAGATGCAAGCGGTTTTGACACAACTAAAATGTGTAGAAGCATTGAAGGGTGAAGCGGCTATGCCGGTGAATTTGACACAAGCGGAGAAGTGTGAGATGATAGACAAGGCAAAGAGTGCCATTGTTTTATGTCTCAGAGATAAGGTTTTAAGGGATGTCGCGAGGGAACCGACCGCGGCATCGATGTGGGCTAAGATGGAGTCATTGTACATGACGAAA
>Ga0315915_1010221_pt1 | contig 10471 bp, 6 predicted proteins | sample MpolbnodulesMG_FD_207738 | JGI IMG/M metagenome (GOLD analysis project Ga0315915, IMG submission 207738) | Medicago polymorpha root nodule microbial communities from Los Angeles, California, United States - branched nodules | ecosystem: Host-associated > Plants > Roots > Nodule | place: USA... | reverse complement strand
TATAACATAACAACTTTTTATTTTTACTACGACTCCCAAAAATGCAATGCAAAAAATATAAAAAAAAAAAAAAAACCTATACTATGACTAAAAAAGAATAAAAATAAACGAATGGGGTTAGTTCCTAAATGTGAAAACAAAAAGAAACATAAAAATGGTTAGTACTAAATGGAAATAATAAACTAAATGAAAAATTAACTATGTTAGCATGACGAAAATAAATAAACTAAATGCAAACTAGACTCTGAATAAAAAATAAATTGACTCAACTAGGACTAAATATTTTTGGTATTTTTGAATTTTTTGATTTTTTTGGTATTTTTGAAAACTGAAAAAAAATAAAATGCGGAAAAATAAATGATTGAAAAATAAATGACTTGAAAAATAAAGATAGATAAAATAAAAATAAGTAATTTAATTGTTTTTTCGAAAATATCAATAATTCCCTGGCAACGGTGCCAAAAACTTGATGGCTGGATTAGTTGCAATTGACTAATGGCAAGTGTACCAATCGTTTACCAAGTAATAAAGTGATAAGTAGAGTATCGTATCCACAAGGATTGTCCTTTCGTCCAAATAATTCGCGTTACTTATTTTTATTTAAGTTGACGATATAAAAGTTAAGGAAGAATCTTGCAATTTTTATAAGTTTGCCACATAGAAAGTTTACCTGTTTTGGTTGCAGAAAAGTAAGCAGCGGTTAGGATTCTTCGAATCCCCTCTGTATATTCATTGTTGGATAATAAGTAAAATATATGTCGCGTTTATTTATCTTAGGTAGAGTATACAAGTGATGAGGCCGTTGGGATGTTTCTAATGAGGTAAGGCACCACCTGACCCAATGGGTTCTATCCACTGGGTACCTATTAGACTTTTCCCTCCGATGGCTAACTGCACCTGCTGATCACACGGTGATCCTTACGTGCAGGGTCTTGCTAATTCAAAGGTAATTGAAACATAGACTTAAATTAGCTTTCCAGTGTTTCCCAAGGTAATGAAGGCCAAAGTTCCCTTAGGTCTACCCATCTATGAATCTTAGGACACTCATAGCACACTCTCTACGTTTTCTTAGTAGTTCTACAAACGGGCAGCCCTAATCTACGTCTACCTTACTAAGGGTTTCAAGAGAATAGTTCTATTAGGATATAGCTCTAAGTCGGACAGTTAGGTGCTTGTTTCCCTAATTACTAATCAGTTAATTCCTAGGTTCGGTAATGCACCACACGACCCAACGGTTTCTAGCCACTCAGTAGCTACACCTAGGGTCAACAATTCTTATGGTATCTTTGGCTAATTAATAATCACTTACTTCCTAGACAGATAGTTATCAGTAAAGGGATATAAATATCAAGATATAAGCATCCAGTTAGTGATAGCAATATTAGGCTCTATCACAACCTAAGTACCTAATCTAGAGTTGCACCTCTCCTAGAAATAAAACTACATACTAATAAAACTTAATAACGAACGAAAGAAAATAATAAACGACATATTAAAATAAATAAATATCCAACAAAAATATACAGAGGTTTATCTTAGAACTCTAACCTAAAAAGATTTATTTACACATGGTAACTAAAAACAAATTACTAAAGATAAAAACATACCCTAGAAAATCAAGGAGAAGATAGAAACTCTTCTGAAGCTCCAAAGTCACCTTCCTCTTGAACTGCTACAGGTCTGAATGAAAAATTCTAAATGAGGAAGGCTAGTAGTTATAGCGAGAGTTTATACCTTGGTTTGGGTTAAAAGTGCGGGCTTTACCTAAAATGGAAGTAGAAAAAGACAGTTGCGTCCCGACTTTTTGCATGCACGGGGCGCATGACAAATGCATGCATGCCCTAGGCGCACGGGAAATGCTCTAGGCGCATGAAATGTGAATTCCATGCCCTAGGCGCATGGTATCTTTCTTTCGGGCGCAATCTCTGATTTTCTGTCGTTTTTAAGTTTTTCGTTTTCAAATAACTTGTCTCGGTACTTTGGGAACATAATTTCTCTCATTTGTAAGTATTTTGGGGCCTCTTGGATCTTTATTCTTGTGTCTTGAATCTTCACAATTATTTGGTTGTTCTTGATTTGCCGATTTGCATGATTTCTTCGTGAATTACTTCAAAACCCCCCAAATATTGCTATGTTTCGGGAAAACTAGAATTATATACTCAAATATAGAAAACATTACAAAAGTCCCGAAAATCATAGGCAATCGTTTTAATACTCCTACATTTTGCTGCTATTTCCTATTAAAATAAACTAAAAAACATGCTAAGAATAACATAAAATGACCTGTCATCAAGTAGCAAATGTGGGATGAGGTTGTTCAAGGTATTCCCACCGCAAGTGATGCTTTCTACTCAGTGGCAGGTGGACGGGAGACATGACACCCTCCACGTTTTCTATATATACCAAAATTGTTGTAATATTACAGCTAGTTTATGTTTTGGCAGCGGTAAGATAACTTGTTGTCAACGAGAGGCTGCATGTTTGAATACTATCGCTACCTCTTATTTATATTTCTATTTTATTATTTTTAATATTCTATTATACATTAAATTTGAGATAAACCACTAGACCAGTAAATAATTTTTTACAGGCTTTAAGGTATGTTTAGTCCTTGCAATTAGGCACCATTTAAAAATTTGTCCCTGTAATCGCTAATCTTGACAATTTGCCCTCCCAAAATTTAATCATTTAAAACTTGGTCCCTAAGCCCAGTTAATTACTGCCACGTCACTGATTAGCTGACGTGGTAGTGGGACTCAACAATTATTGACATGAACAGACGAAAATACCCCTAAAGATCTTAGCCAAACTTGAAATGACACATTTACCCTTAAATCTTCTTCATTCACTCAAGAACATTCACTACCCACAATAGAACATCATGAACTCCTCCAATCCAACTATGTCTTCATCACGTGAATGCTTCTTCCTCCAATCCATGAACATATTCAACATCCATGAATTAATAACCTATGATTAAATATAAACAAACATGAATTTCCTATGAGTAAAACATTATGAGCTTCAAATCAACAAATTACAACAAACCCATTGTTCATCAACCAATAAAAAATCAAAACTTTGTTCACAATTTCAACACCCAGAAAGCAAAAAATGTCCAAGTAACTTACAATCCGAAAATATCGAAATAATCAACCTCTATATCCAATTGCGGTTCTAATCGACGAACAATAGATCAGCATTTGGGGGTGAAAGAACCCTTTGTGAATGAAAAGCTTCAAAATTTGGGGATGAAGATTGAACTACCGAAATCCCGTTTGATGAAGATGAAGCAGTCCAGAGAAGAGTAAGTAGAAACTTATAATGTTTGGGTGTCACAGATCCGATTGAAAAAGCAGAAGCTTTGGATGATAATTCGTGGGTGGTGGACGGTGAGATCCTCGTAGCAGCGAACCCAATAGCTCAACACCGCCGCCGAAATCGCCGGAATTCACCCAACCTGCAACGACTCCCTTTGAGCTAGATCCACCGCCGCCGAAATCGCCGAATTCCGTGATTGGAGATAGGATGTGCCTCCCCACATGTTTTGTTTTGTGTTTGTGTTGTTGTTGTTTTGCATTGATGAACACTCACCAAAGTTATGTTTTTCTTGTTATTCATGTTGTTGGTGGTGGTGTTTGTTGTTGTTCAAGTTATTCTGGGAGTGAAGAGATGAAGAAGGTTTATGTGAGGAGGAAGTGGAGAAGATGAATTTGAGGGCATATTGGTAATTTTGTAAATATTTCAGGGGTATTTTGGTCCGTTCACATGAAATAAGTTAATCAGAACTGCCACGTCAGCTAATCAGTGGCGTGGCAGTAATTAACTGGGCTCAAGGACCAAATTTTAAACGATTAAACTTTGGGAGGGTAGTTTGCCAGGATTAGCGATCACAGGGATCAATTTTTAAATGAGCCCTAATTGCAGGGACGAAACACATATTAAAGCCTTTTTTACAATTTCTTAAAACAGTTTAATATATAGTCCACAAATTTTTTTCCCAAAAAAAAAAAACATTAAATTTGAGATAAACCACTAGACCAGTAAATAATTTTTTACAATTTCTTGAAACAGTTTAATATATGGGCCACAATTTTTTTTCCTTCAAAAAAAATATAGTCCACAAATTTTTGGCACCCAACAAAATAACTCAAAATCGGCCTCTATTTCTACAATTTGAACAAGGGAAGATGTGCTCTTTAAACTTGAAATGACTAGATACCGCAATTTCATGAGCGATTAGGTCAAATGCCACCAAATCTTTCATTCATGACTGTATCATAAAAAGATACACTTTCTAGCTTTGCGATCAAGTTTTGATCTATGAGATATTTTGAGTATATACAAAACAAGGGCAACCAAATATCTTTAAAATAGAGAAGCATAGTAGCTTCTTATGTAGAATATGATAAGGTCGTTTGCATTTTGTACATTTTGAAGATTTTAGTTGGAAACATGGATGATATCTAACAACTTTCTTGTTCATTAATTACTAGGTGGTACAAGCACTTGACTTTTTGTTAAAGAGTCCTTTCATAAATATGAATACAAAAAATTTGGAGAACAAAACAGCATTGGACATGGCGGTCAATGTAGAGATTAAGAGTGTATTGTTGCGTGCTGGAGCAAAGCCGAGCTCACAAGTAACCGATGTTCCCACATTTCCACGTAGAATACCACTCAGCATGTATCCAGATAAAGTGGTACGTAATATACTTTGCATTAGACAAGGTATATCAGAAGATAAACGCAGCACCTGGATGATAGTTGCGACTCTTGTTGCAACTGCCACCTATCAATCAGCACTGAGTCCCACTGGTGGAATTTATCAGGTTAATGCTAGCGAAAATAACGTGAACATAGTTTCGTCAAATTCTACCCGAGGAAATGCTGGGAAATCAGTCTTGTCTGGAACTGATTTCTTTGTGTTTTCTTTTTTTAATATGTCTTCCTTTTTATTATCAATTTTAGGTATACTTCTTATGATACCAAATGGGATAGTGGCCAGTATAGTAGGTGTTCCGGTGGTTCTGTTTGCCGGTTGTTATTTATTTTCTATGTGGAGGCTATCCCCTACACATGTCAATTCCATAATTTTTCTTATCATTTTTGCTTCAATTGTGTCACTGGTGCTGATTGACGTCATTACGGCGGTGTCCTTTATACTTAAGCACATAGTGGTAAGAAACATAAAAAAATTCTACTAAGATCTCTGCAACTCAAACCGCTGCTGGCCGAGTTCACAACAACGTCGTTTTGTAATTTTCCTCGTCATTGCTATCTCTCTTTTTTTTTCCTGTCTAAGGAATGGTCATTTTTTTTTTTTTGGTAGGAGGAATGGTCATTGTTATCTTTGTCTTTGGTTATATTCAACCTTAGCATTTTATGATTCAATGTATTAAATATTTTAATCATATTTTGTATTTCTTTTTCTAAGAATATCTTGCATTTTATTGAATGCATGTGTATTAAGATCTTGTTCGATTACATTTTGGATTTTATTTTATTTTATAAATTCTAAGTCTATTCACATAAATATATAATTAAATTTTTAAAAACTCTTTAAAAAAAAAGAAATTCATTGATAATTCCACTTTCGAAAACTAGAAAGGTAGTAACATTTGAAGTAGATAAATTATTATCCAAAAAAATTCACTGATTCATTTGTGAAACTGAAAAAGATAAAAGACAAAATTGTTGACTGAAATTAAATTAAGGGATGAAAAATGTAATTTTGCCAAAAATATCTACTATTAAATTAAGTCGCTTTCGTAAAATAATTTGTCCCAAATTATAAGTTATTTTGGACAAAAAATTGTCCCAAATGATAAGTCACTTTACAAATACCAAGGAAACATTGATGTTACTTTTCCAATTATAACCTTACCTATTTATTACACTATCCTCTTTCCATTCTTTAATTTATATTTTTCATACCATTTATTAAGAACAAAATTTATATTTTTCATATCATTTATTAAGAACAATTTTGTAAAACAACTCATAATATCTCTTTCTCAAACAAAATTAATTACACTTCTTAATACGTGCGAAATGTCCAAAACATCTTATAATTTGGGAAGGAGTATATAATATGAATGGTGATGATTTGTCCAAGAACATAGTTTAAGGATGATTCAGTTATGATGCCCTTGCAACGGTGATCGTGGGTGGAGATGATGCCCCGATGAAGTTTCCAACGACGGTTACGGCGGGAGACGACGATACCTGTAAAATACACACATTTCGACACCCAAACCATTGTTTGTATAAGAGAGGAAAAAGTATTCAAAGTGTGGCTTTAAGATTAAGTGATTGTGTACTTGGTCTGGCGGAGGTGCCACGCTTATATAAAGTCCTGTGATCAATAATGACCGTTGGATTAAACAATTGTATGCGAGGTCGTTGTTCGACCTTGTCTCGTGCTGTAATGAGCCTGGAATGCCTTGTATCAGCACCATTGGCAGGCGCCGATCCCATATGTAGGTATTACGTCGGTGGACCATAGTAAGTCTTTTGATGGGTCACTATTGGACCGTTGAAATGTCGAGAACCGATCTGAAACAGTTACCTTTAAACCTTTACCGTCTTTATGACGTAAAGAGCTTGTAAAAGGTTTGACAATCAATGGCCGTCCTTGTAGTTATGGTGATGCCTTTATGCCAGTTTTGCATAATAAGAACATTTGTAGAGAAACCCCAAGGTAGAAATTGAAGAGTTTTGTCACAAGGGCTGATACAACATTCATGCTTCACTTATACTCTCTCCGTCCCAAATTATAAGCAAAAAAACTCATTTTCTTTGTCCCAAGTTATAAGCAAAACAAACCAACTTTTATCATATTTAATTATGTTATTTCAAAAAATCATCTTTTCCAAAGGAAAATTAAATCCAAAGTGCATTCAATTTGCCCTCTCTTTCATTTTCTCAATAACTAATAACCAATGGAAATTGTTTTTACATCTTCCTATAAAACTTATTTCAAGGATAACACAAGAAACTTTGATACAAACTACTATGTTTTAATTTTCTTAATAAGTGTGATTTTTTTTATTTATAATATGAGACAGAGGGAGTACCTATATAAGCCTAAAGGTTTGGGTTTTGGGGAGTTTTCCCCTATTCTTTATATAGGCTTTGTTTTACTCTACCTTCTGACCCTTGGAATCTCCGAGGATTTCTCTTTCATTCTTCAAATCGATCGTAATCAATGAAGGATTTTTCCATTCCTCGTAACACTGTTCGTTCCTCGGGCATCAGTGATCCTGGTTTAATTGGGTCACACAGTGAGACAGGTGGCGACACTGAGATGACTACCTTTCAAAGGTTAGCTCATCATTCCTCTACTCGTGTTGCTTCTCGTTGGCAGGATGCTTCTGAAGGTGAGAAAAATACAAGAAGGGGGGTTGAATTGTGTTTGATTTTTCTTTGTTTTCTCCTACTGAAGTCACTGTTCAGAAGCAGATAGAGTTCAGCTTCTGAAGTGATGTTCAGAATCTAAATGCAACGGATAAAAACGGAGAGAGAGAGAGAGAGAGAGAGAGAGAGAGAGAGAGAGAGAGAAGAAAGACGCCAAGCAATTATACAAGTTCCGTCCACAAACCGGAAGTAGTCATGTCCCCCTTGCACTTCTAAGGAGAGTTCACTAAAATCAAATATCTGATTACAACTGCTCACTGCTCAAAATAGCAAGAGACTTCAAACTACTCAAGCACAACTGCAAGAGATTTCCTTTGCTCAAGAACAAAATCAAGAGACATCCTATGCTCAAGACAACTGCAAGAGACTTCTATTCAAATAGAATTACAAAGAAATTTGTTTGAGGTTGAACACTTGATATACAATCAGTGGTGTTCACAATACAAATCAGATACAGACTCTTAAGACTCTAGAATTTCTAAGATATGAAAGTTGTTAAGAAATTCTAAGTGAACTTAGATGTGGAATAATTTCGACAGAGTGTTGGCACTTGTAAAATTGTTATATGTCCCTCTTAAATCTTCAGGTCTTCACTCCTTTATATAGAGGTGTGAGAGAGATGTTGTTGATTTGCCAGCACATCAAAAAGAGTCGTTTGAAGCTTGATCAAATCATCAATGATCTGATGCCTGATTTGGTTATTGTCCTTTGAGAGAACAATTTCAAATCCATTCCATGTATAGAGGAATACCAGCGTAGTCACAACTGTTGCTCTTGTATAATGCAGACACAAAGCAGAGTAGTGAAGATAATGATTGTACAATTGTACTATTGTCCTTTTCCAACGTTCTCCAAAGAATAGGCATCCAATGCCTTAAAATTCCTCTGAATTAGTCGTTGCTTCAGACTTCTATTCTTCTGCAATTATAGGTGTGATAATAAAAACATTTGACACAAATCTGAAGCTTCCAGTCTTCCAGCTTCTGATGATCTTCCGCTCCTGATGATCTTCAGAACCTCTGATGACGTCAGCTTCTAAGGAGGTGCTTTTGATGACGTCAGCTTCTGATGATCTTCAGAACCTCTTGTCTTCAGAACCTCTTTTCTTCAGATGTTTCCTTACAACACAAGCTTGCATTTTGTAGATACCATTGCTCTCATTTGTTCTTCCAGAACCTATACTTTTAAAGACACAAAATTTTGTCTATGATCCTGCACACTTGAACAAATATTAGCGTATCCAATTGACAATTTTTTAATACCTTGTTATCATCAAAACTTAAAGGGTAATGTTAAACACATTTTGTTCCAACAATCTCCCCCTTTTTGATGATGACAAACATTAGTATTTAAAATGTTCAATTGCTGTTAATCTAATTAACAAGTTAACTCCTAGGTGAGGTTTGTAAGCTCTCCCTGAGTCTAATAGTCCTTTATGGTTAGGTTTGTAAGCTCCCCTTAAGTTTTATACAAGTTAATTAAATTCATCTTAAAAAAGCGTAATAACACTCAGAATAATCTCACATTAAATCAATAGACTAAGAGATGAGAAGAAGGTTCTCTTAATTGAATTTTTTAGGAATTAAATTAACGGGGCTTTGAGCCTATAAATAAATACTACATCTACTCCTCCTTTTGTCATCAACAAAAAGATAAAATAAAGACAAAAAGAAGAGATAGAAAACATGATGAGATAATTCTAGTTTAGATGCATAAAACATAGTTAGAAGCAAAATAAGACATAATAGTTCAGAAGCACAAACAACAATAAAACATAAAGTAAACAAGCTAATAAAGGTGTGCAACTAAAGCTTGGCTTGTTTCTTCATCATTTCCAGCATTTCTTGCATCATGTTGTTTGTTCTTTCTGACTGCTTGTCCATGGATCCCTTTAAGTCATTGTATCCCTTAACAAGAGCTTCTTCTCTGACCTTAGCTTCTTCTTGCTGAGCAATCATCTTCCTCTGAAGTTCAGCATTAATCAACCTTTGCTCTAGGAGTTCTCTCTTCAGCTCCTTGTTTTCCTTTTCTTGTTCAGGATCATTCTTTAGTTTCTCAAGAATAGGTGCTGAGTGAATAATTAGTGTTTTAAGTATATTATTTGAGTCTATTTTATTTAGATTTTATTTGTTTTTATTTCCTTTCTAGAACTATTTTACTTCAATTGCAAGTTATTTAATTTCACGAACAAATATTCTAAAGATTCAGTCTTGGAGCAAAAGAAAGAGGATTTGGAGCTGATTCGTGCTTAAAATACGAAGATTGAGAACAAAAATATGTCTCCCCTAAGTCAGAGACTTGGCACCGCCCGTGCCACCAGCCACACGGTCGTCCCAACCTTCAGGATCTTTTTTTGTTGCTTCTGCTTCAAGGACAAACTACGTATTAGTTTATTTCTGACCTAAAAGCCCGTGGTTTCTTGTGGAGCATTCTAGTGATATATTTCTTAGGGCTTAAGTCATTGTAAACTATAAATAGAGTAGCTAGCTATCCCAACATTTCATCTTTTCTTCTTGGAATTCAATAGTGACAATTGTCATTCTTAGTAAAAGTTCTTCTTTTACTTTCTTGTTATTTTATTTATGTTCTTCTTCTTCTCTTCTATGTCTACGATGAACATGAGTGAGTAGACTTCTCTTGTCTTGGGATTGTTGGATGAGTCTAATGACCTAATCAAACCAAGCCTCGAACCCTAATTTTATATAAATCTACTTTCTAATCTAATTTCACCGTTTATATAATGAATTAACAAGTACCAAACTCATAAAGCGACAACAAAGGGTTAGTACTTGTTAATTCATCATCACAAATATCAAAACAAAGCATCGAAAGAAGAAGTTTTGATATTGGAACAAGTGAAATTAGACAAGGATTGCGAAACATGAGAATAGTCTAGCAAACCTTGAGACAAATAAAGTTTCGTTCTTCAAGGATTCTAATAACAATCAACCATGAGAATAGGCGTGGTTGCTAGAGGAACACACTCACTGAAACTGAAAGGAGATGTGATAGGCTTAAGAGAAACTTGTCTTTAGAAAGTAGGTCCAATATA
>Ga0315915_1010219_pt1 | contig 10471 bp, 3 predicted proteins | sample MpolbnodulesMG_FD_207738 | JGI IMG/M metagenome (GOLD analysis project Ga0315915, IMG submission 207738) | Medicago polymorpha root nodule microbial communities from Los Angeles, California, United States - branched nodules | ecosystem: Host-associated > Plants > Roots > Nodule | place: USA... | reverse complement strand
ACAATCCCACCCCCCCCCCCCCCAAAAAAAAGCAATTAAATAAAGATTCAATAGAGGAAATGATACCTGTTGGAGCCTTGAAGAAAGAAAGAGCGTAAACAGGCAGCGATGACAGGACAGATTTCAGTAGAATTAGACGGCCCCCAAAAGAAAGATGTTTAGAACTCCAACCCGCGAGTCTAGATCTTATACGATTCAGTAAAGGTTCCCAAAAGGACAAGCGACGAGGATTCCCTCCAATAGGCATACCCAGGTACACGAAAGGGACAGACCCCACCTTACAATTCAAGACCATAGCTGCTTCAACCAACCAGGAGTGTGCGACGTTCACCCCCACCAGACAGCTCTTTGAGAAATTAACCTTTAACCCAGACATGGATTGAAAAAGAAGCAGAATAGCGCGCATAGCCCGAATATTGGCCCAAGATTTAGCACCTAATATCAAAGTATCGTCAGCAAACTGGAGATGTGACACAGATGTCGACCCACTGGTGCCCACCTGGTAACCCGAAAAAAGATTGTTCCGATTCAACGCATCCATCAAAACATTGAAACCCTCTGCTGCTAGAAGAAACAAAAAGGGCGAGAGAGGGTCACCTTGCCTCAATCCCCTCCCCATAGGGAACTCATCCGTAGGTGACCCGTTGACCAGGACCGAGGCTGTAGCCGTACGAATACACTCGCTTATCCATTTACGCCAAAGAGACGGAAACCCCATCTTACACATAACTTCCTCTAGGTAACCCCAATCCACGGAATCATACGCTTTTTCGAAGTCGACCTTAAAAAGAAGCAAATCCTTATGTCGCTTCCGCGCGTCATCAACAATCTCATTAGCCACCAGAATACCGTCCAGAATTTGGCGACCTTTAATGAAGGCTGACTGAGCATCTGAAACAACTAACCCAATCACCGAGCGAAGTCTATTGGCCAAAACCTTTGCCAGAATCTTATAAATGCTGCCCACCAACGAAATAGGTCGAAAATCATTCAAACGGTGCGGGTTGTCAACCTTCGGGATAAGAGCGATGAAGGTACTGTTTATTCCTTTTGCCAATCTACCATTCCGGTGAAATTCCAACAAAAATCGCATAACATCAACCTGCAAAATATCCCAAAAATCCTTGACAAACCCTAAGGTAATGCCGTCCGGCCCGGGGCATTTAAAACTATTACAATCCCAAAAAGCCGCCTTTACCTCCTCCAAAGTAAACGGTTTCACGAGACAAGCTCCATCATTAAACGACAAGGTACGGAAATTTAGGCCCGCCATGCTAGGACGAGTACCCTGGACGGGTTGGAAGTGCGTTCGAAAATGATTAAACACGGCATTCCGGACATTCTCTACACCCTCCACCAACGCCCCATTCACCAGAAAGCACGGTATAGCATTCCTGCTCCTTCTGCCCGACATAACTCGATGAAAAAACTTGGAGTTAGCGTCACCTTCTTTGAACCATTGAACTCTAGATTGTTGCCAACAGATACTCGAATTGATTCTAGAAAGAGAGAACAGATTCTCCGACAAACCATGTAGCTCTTGGATTTCACCGTCTGATAACGCCGTTGACTCCCCTTTCAAATCAAGAGCAGCTATTTTATCCTTCAGAGTCAACAATTGTGCCGGAAGATTCTGAGAATGGCGCTGGTGCCAATCTTTTAGGGCTAATTTCATTAATTTCAACTTCTCTTTCAACACATAGCTGCCCTAACCACTTATCTGTAAAGAGCTCCAAGTATCACGCACAAAAGAGTCAAACCCAGGAAAGTCTGCCCAACACTTTAACATCTTCACCGGCTTTGGCCCCCAATTTTGACAATCAATTGCGAGCACAAGGGGACAATGATCGGACAACCCTCTAGACACCGCCAATTGGAAACAAGTAGGCCACGTCGAACACCACTTTTCAGACAACAAGATTCGGTCAATGTGGCTCATCGAGCGCCCATCCCCTCGAAACCACGTAAAAGTACGACCCCGGAGCGGAAGATCCACCAGCAAATTACTGTCAATAAAAGCATTAAAGCCATCGATACCTGCGTATTGAGGAACACTAGAAACACTTCGTCTCTCCTCCGCACGAAGGATGGCATTGAAGTCACCACATACACAAACATTCTGGTCCGACAGAGCAGCAAGTCTAGAAGATAAGACGTTCCACAGAACCTGTTGCCGAGACGCATCACAAGGAGCGTAAACGTTAAAAATCACAAAGTGTTCTCCCGTCTTCAAAAAGCGACCGGCAATCACAAGCGCATGATCCAACGACACCGTCGACCACACCTCCACCTCATTTGAATTCCAAAGCGTGGTTATGCCTCCAGATGCCCCCTTCGATGGTCGGTAAGAAAAATCGACATTGACATCTCCCCAGATTGTGTTACAGACAAAGGCATCAAGCACTGATAACTTAGTTTCTTGTAGACACAGAACCAAAGGTTTATTCTCTCTCACCAAATGAGTCACCTCCCTCCTTTTTGCAGCCCCACCCAACCCCCTAACATTCCAAGATAAAAGCTTCATCACTATTGACCCACACCCAGCTCCACCTCCTCCCCTCCACCCACTCTAGCTCTCGGCCTACACACCAACACTGCCACTCTCTCGATTTTTCCTACTCGTCCCTGCCAAAACTTGAAACATATTGTTGTTCTCTCCAGTAAAATTGAGACCAATAGTCCTCCCTATGTCCCGAACATCCTCTGATCTCACATTTTCGTTACCATGCAGCACCAGCCAATTATTCCAATCATTATTCACCGACGTCTGAGAAGTACAGTTAGAAGAAGCTGCCTGAGAGGTTGCTTTAGCTTTGGAAGCTTCCGATACCGCCCTCCGTTGCTTCGATGTCCTTCGCAGCGCTCGTAGAACCTCTCTGCGGTCACTTTCAGAGAGACGAGCGATACGCTTCAGGCTTTGAGCACCATGACGAAGGTAGCCACCTCCCTTCTTCTTAGCAGCTCTCTGGGCGCCCGCCGATTTCGCAGAAGACCCATTATTAGGTTTAGAGGCTCCGCCCGCGCTACTACTCTTCAATCTGTGAACCCAATCCAAACTCCACCGGCCCGATGATGGTGCTCTATCTCTCCCTGGAGGGCACGAAGAAGCTCGTTTAACCACTTTAGTCTTGGCAATGAAGAAATCCTTAGACGGACGATCAACCTTGCAAACCTTATCTGAACCCCGCGCAGGTATAGAATCTGCTGCCGGCACCACGAAAGGATCCTCAACCGGACCTGAGACCACCAGGGCAGGTGAAGTTGATGACAGAACCTTCACGAACGCCCTTACTGGAGAGAAAGGCTTGGTGTGAAGCGCTTCATCCTCGATTTTCCAATCTGCCGACAGAGTGTTCAACAATTCGTCCACGTCTCCTCCTCCAAACCCTGTGTCAAGATCTTCCGGCATATCCGTCCTGACGTCCACTTGTGATGCTTCTTCCGCTAAAAGACAAGCGTCCTCGCCCAATGAAAGGCCCCATTCTTCAACGATCATAAACTTGCGAAGGACGCCATCCACCACTACATGCGCCTCGTGTTTAATAATGTCCAAGGAACTAGTGGACACCAGAATCCGCGCATAATCGAAGCGATCCCTGTCGAGGGTGATGTCATCAATTCGCAGCAACCGACCACAATCAAAGACACATAACTTGAAGAAATCAAAATTCCATGTGTGTAACGGCACCCCATAGATCCTTAACCACGCTCCCCTTTCTCGGACCAGAGACTCCTTGTTCCACCTCACCGGCTTCGAGAAGAAAAGATCGAAAAAATCTACCGCTTCTGACAGCGTAAGACTGACATCCACGTCATCAAGGGACCGCAGGAAAACCTTGTCGGCGCCCATCGGGATAAGAACTAAATTAACAAAACCCGCGTCATAGATCCAACGTTGAAGCACAGGTATCGCATCCCTACTCACCACCGACACCACCACCCCCCTTGACGCCAACGACGTATCACTGGCCGAGGAGGTGTACTTTGGAATATAAATCTGGTGAAGACCATCCTCCATATAAGGAGCCTTCCTACCAACGTTTGCAACCACCACTGCCTCGTCCTTCAACTTTGTCCCCTCCCCTACCTTCAGTGCCACCTCACCACGACCAGCCGGCTCTACTTCCGCATCCCTAATGAGCACCGTGCCATTGTCTCCCTCAATGGGTTTACCTCGCCCCACATGACCATAAACTCTCTCGTCACCTACATCTAACTCTTTCCTAAAGCCTCTCTCATCCTTAACTCCACCACCATGATTCTTGTTTCCTAACCTGTCGAAGCTCGCAACCTTAGCCACCACCCTATAGTCCCCAAACCATACATTATTCAGGGCCTTCAGCAATTTATCGACGTCCTTTACGTTACCAAAACGAACAAAGCCAAAAACCCCCCGTTAACGTTACGTTTCCTCGCGAGGTAAACATCCTCCATAATTCCGCACACCTCAAAACCTCGCCGTAAAGATATGTACGATACATTTTCAGGCACATTAGTAAAATAGAAGGAGACGAAAGGTTGCGGGACCTTACCGGAATTGTCGAGAACCTGCACATCCCGACACAGATGTGGATGCTGAAACGCGCTGCCGTGAACCCGCGCCCCATCTTCTGCGAACCCGCTGTGCTGCAGACCCTCCTCCCTTGACCGCGACCGTCGCCGAACTGCAGAAGGACGTGCGCGCTACGGTTTCCAGGTCTCCTGCCATCGCCACGAACCTGCCTGATCAGGATGAAAACGCCGCGCAGCCACCCGTGCCCTTCCTGGCCGTGCTCCCTCTCTGCCATCATAGGACTGAACCGAAACCTGACTGCCCAGAAAGTCCTCCCCATCGCTGCACCACAATTCAGAACCAAGCTGACCCCTAACCCTAGCCTGACGCCGTTGTTGTCCCTCCCATCCTCTTCCGCGCCGTTGATCCGCCTGAAACCTGTCCCGTTGTCCAGTCCGCTGTTCAAACGCTTTCCTCCCTCTCGGTCTCACAACTGTCCATTCTCCCCTATCCCCCCGTATGGTGGCACCCTGCTTGGCCCCCGTTCCCCCCCATAGAATCTCGCATCCGGTGACAAAGACAACCGGCGCGATTGCCCATGGTGGAAGTGGGAATCGCGAGTCACTCAACCACTCTCTCTCTCACCTCTCATAAGGTGATTTTTTAATTGCTCAAAAAATATATTTTGGATCAATTAATTACTTAACTATTGATTGATTGATTAATGGAATTCACATTAGTTATTATATATTGACAAATGATTATCCTCGTAAGCTTAACTCAGTTGGTAAAAACAATGCATAATATATGTAAGATTTGAGATTCGAACCCGACACCACCAAAATATTGACAAATGATTCATATTAGTTGTGATATGTAAGCCACGGCCATTTTATCTTCAATAAAAAAATACTATTTGTTTTCAGATGAATAATATGCATTTATCTTTTACCTATGAACACTGTGTCCCCGTCATATGATATCAATTATCACCTAACTTACGCTATAATTCAGACACAAACGTGCCGATGAAAATATCTTTTTTTTTTTTTTGAACAATCAAAAGATGAAAATATCTTTTAAACGTTGAAAACAGGTTGGATAAGGTATACTTATAATATAAAAAAAAAATCTTTTTTTTTGAAAAAAAAAATCTTAAATATCTCCAGGAGAAGATAATCCTATTTAAAATAATATTAAATGTGAATGTGTCATTCTTAGTTGGAATTCAAATCTTCTGTTGGCACGGTCCACATAATTAATCCGGTCGATGTTGTAGTTTTATTTGATGGGTATTGATTAAGAAATTCATTAAAATAAATTGTCTCAGATATTTTGATTGTTATTTTTGCCAATGCAATAATTACATTATTTTTTAATAAAAATTTACTATTTATAGTATTTTAACCAATTTAACAAATGTCATGAGATATTCGTTAGCATCATGTTTTTTTTAATGAAAAATGATATTTACATAAAAAAAAAATTGACAATTTTCTCTCTTATATTTATATTGTGTTTTTAGTTTCTCTCTATTACTTTATTTTTTATACCCATACTCATATTTCTTTGTATATTAAAGTTGTCTTAGAAATTATCAACGAAAATGGTTGTTCCATACTTAAAATAACACTCAACTTATTCATATCACTTGAAATATGGAAGAGTATTTAATAAAGAAATGCTGAGTTGTTTCATGATTGTGCTAGAGATAACAATCAAGGCAGTCTGCTACAGCTTCTTCTTTGGCTATAGTCAATTTATGGTCGTGTCTGTGACTGTGAATCTCCAACAAGATGGAGCAAGGTATTTTATTTTTTCTCTCCATTCTTCTTTCATTCACAAAACATAAATATTAAGCATATGTTCAATTCAATTCATAATGTTTTTCAGATGGTATAGGTAAAGCAGTCCGGCTCACACATGTTCTGGCTGCCTCCTTTGCCGGTTTGATTGCCGCGGCTGCTGCCTCGCGTTACCGGAAGCAAGAGTCCACGGTGGTGACAGATAAGAAGATCATTCCTCAAGTTGATAGAACAGAATCTGGTCGTTTGGAAAAGATAGAAAAGTTCTCCCACTATGTTGGTATGTAATGTTTCACTTTTTTTGGGATTCTTGCAAGCTAGTGTACTGTCCCTTTCTTTTTCAATCTCACTGTGACAAAGACTATCACAATTCACAAATGTTTATAACACAAACACTGTTGTAGATAAGATGTGCTTCACCAAAATGATAGCCTCAAATCTCAAGTGGTGTATTAGTCAAAAGAGGAGAAAAAAAAAGTAGTGTAAGGAAAAACTTGAATAAGAAAACAGAACTATAAAAAGTTTAGCAAAAATAAAATAAAATCACTATAATATAAAGGTAAAGCAAAACCTAAAATTATCCATCAAAATAAAATTATCATATTATGGGACGTGAGATCAACTCTCGGCATTAGCACAAGAATTTTGTTAGTGGGTAATCTATAAATATTTATGTCAGTGTTTTTTGGGCTTTAAAATCTACATAAATTAATTAAAAGAAAAATACAAGAAAGAAAAAAAAAGAAAACATTTAATTTAACTAAATAATTATATTTTTAATTGTTAAATTTATGTTCATTATAAAGTTATCCGAAAAATCAACTGTGTTGGTCCTATCATCCTATGGCTTACGTTCGGGGCAAGTTGGATTTTAGAAAGAAAGAAAATTCAAATTAGAGGTAATAGTCGTTTTAGTTCATAAATATGCAACAACTAGTCGCAGGAGTTCTTCAGTCTATCGAAAATTTTAAAATATTTTTTGCCCTCAACAGAGAGATTAACTCTTTTCATGTTGGGAGTAATATGATAGTAAGTAAATATTTATAAGAACTGATATTACAATAAGTAAGTATATTAAGAGGTTAATATGATAATACGAAATATTTTAATGTAAAGGAATATTTTGACTAACATAATGCACAACTTGTACTATTTTGGAATTTCGAATTATTGAAAGGTTATCATGACTATACGTTATATATTCAGGGACCAAAATGACTATTTCAAATCATTTAAATTAACTAAATGCAAATTGGTTTAGGTAGATTTGTTAAAATAATTAATTAACTTTAAATCGAACAAATCCCAATCAAATTAACGTCAGCTAAGCGACTCACATCACCGGACCTCATAATAAATTGTTTTGAAGAATTTTTTATTAAATATATTTTAAGTTCCTATCAAATTTCAAAGCTTAACTATATAATATAAGTTTTATTCAACTTTAGTCTAAAAAAATTAGGTGAGACTAAATAAATATTAAGAGGTTAATATGATAATATGAAATATTTTAATGTAAAGGAATATTTTGACTAACATACTGCACAATTTATACTATTTTAGAATTTCGATATATTGAAAGGTTATCATGACTATATGTTATATATTCAGGGACCAAAATGACTATTTCAAATCATTTAAATTAACTAAATGCAAATTGGTTTAGGTAGATTTGTTAAAATAATTAATTAACTTTAAATCGAACAAATCCCAATCAAATTAACGTCAGCTAAGCGACTCACATCACCGGACCTCATAATAAATTGTTTTGAAGAATTTTTTATTAAATATATTTTAAGTTCCTATCAAATTTCAAAGCTTAACTATATAATATAAGTTTTATTCAACTTTAGTCTAAAAAAATTAGGTGAGACTAAATAAATATTTAAAAAGTAAGGCGTATGAGCCAATGAATTCTCTCATTCACCAAGATAGTTATTTTCGGTCTAAAAGCTACTTTAAAACAAAGTTAAAATAAGCGCTTTGAGAAAAAAGTTAAAGCTATTTGGTTTCTTTATTTTTTTTAGTTATAAAGTTATTTTTAAGTTAAAAGTTGTTTGGCAAAATATTGTACAAAACTTTGAATTTATTATTTTTTGGGTGGTGCCTGGGGTTCGAACCCAGGACCTTGCTATATTTATGCCTTGTCTATATCAACTGAGCTAAGCTGACGAGGACAAAACTTTGAATTTATGACTCCCTCTGCTCTTTTTTAAGTGTCTTTTTAGGGTAAATTTTTCTTTCCAATTTAACTGTCTTTTTAGTATTTTATGGGGTACGATTTGTCAATTATACCCTTTGTTAATTACTCTTATCTTTTTCAATAAAACTAATTAATGATATCTATTTGAAAAATTAAAGTTTGTTTTTTTAAACAAAGTTTTTTTTTTTTTAAACAAAGTTTGTTTCTTATTATCTTCAAATTTAAACAAAGTTTTGATTCAAACAATGGTTCCAAGAAGAGTTAAAATTTTATAAATAAGATAAGTAACAATTTATGTAAAGTAAAAGAACAAATTTGAGAGAAGAAAAATAAAAAACTCCATGAATGTTCAAAAGGAAGAAAAAGTGGAAGACACATTAGAACCGCTGATGAGAGGTGAAGAGGGAGAAATATGAATTTGTTAGAGAAAAAGATAATAACTGACAATTGTTTGTTACGAGAGAAAGATAACATATTAAATTTATTGAAAAGATAAAGTGTGTGCAAATAAATATGAATTTATTGGTGGATTAAAATGATGATATAATAGAAAAAAATGTACAAAAATACACATCACTAATTTTATGGTAATTTTCTAAAAAGACACTTAAAAAGGAACAGAGGGAGTATGAATTAACATAATAAATAAAAAATGTTTAAAATATTATGAATAGTTTGTTTCTTCTTTTTCAATTATAGTGTGTGACAAATTTTGTTATAAGAATACCATATTTTTGGTGTCATTTAAAAAGATAAGAATTTATATTATATGATATTATATTTGTTACATTGTTGGTGTCATTGAAAAAGATATGTTTAGTTTTTTAAATAAGAAAAAGATATGCATAGTTTGTTACAATATAAATGTGTAAAATATATATAAGTATAATTTTTTAGGCATCTATACTTGTACTATTAATTACAATCAAAATTTTATAAAAATAATTATATGCATTACACCACACTAAAAAAATTATATGCATTAGCGTAACAAAAAAACAGACATACAGACATAAATTATTACTCTAAACGCTAATGTGTGTGTATATTTGTGAAGTTGAAGAAAGGGAATAAAAATATTTGGTGTCATTCAATGACAACATGATAAAAATATTTGCGAGGTTGTGATAATTGAACGATATTGAAATTAAATATAAAAGTGATAAAAAGATAATAAAAAAATTTCAAAACTAGATAATAAAATTAAATGGACCCTCCTTCAAAAAAAATTATATGGACCGGTTCAAAAAAAATAAATAAATAAATAAAATGGAAGAAAAAAGCAAATTGAAATATAATATTAAAAAATAAAAGAAAAAATATTAAAAAATAAAAGAAAAGGTTGCCAGCGTGAGTTGAAGAGAAGTGCTTATGAAATAAATTTCGAAGAAGTATTTTTTTGAAGTAGCATTCAACAACTTTTGGTTCAACCTCATTCCATTCAATTTTATGCATTCTAGAAAAAATACTTTTTTCGAATGTACTTTATTGATATTGTGTTTGTTCTAACTTCTCCTTAAAAATGTAAAAAAGCTGAATAAAAGCCGGGTCAAACGGTACCTTACTTAAGTTACATAAATTTTTTTGCAATATGTAATAAGATAAAAATATTGACTTATTCTCAATCCTTCGGAGTAAATTTGTAAACGATATCAATTGTCATCAATTTTTTTTTGTGGCCGGGATTTGAACCGTCAGACCTTACACATATTATGCATTTGTCTCTACTGAACTAAATTCGCGAGAACAATTGTCATCGAATTTAATATGACAACTAACTTTTTTAATTCTTTTGATTCAATCAATCAGCATGATCTTATATTTCGTGACCAAAGTAATAACAAACTAGACCATTGACCCGTGCTGACGCCCGGGTCATATAAGAGAACAAATACAGCGGAAATAAGAAAGTAAAAACTTTACTTGAATCGAAAAAATAGTATGATTCAGTTCATAAAATTAATTGCCGCA
>Ga0315915_1010217_pt1 | contig 10473 bp, 6 predicted proteins | sample MpolbnodulesMG_FD_207738 | JGI IMG/M metagenome (GOLD analysis project Ga0315915, IMG submission 207738) | Medicago polymorpha root nodule microbial communities from Los Angeles, California, United States - branched nodules | ecosystem: Host-associated > Plants > Roots > Nodule | place: USA... | reverse complement strand
AAAAAAACCGATCAAGAAAAAATGTCATATTTCACTCGTGGCGGAAACGGCGACGAAAGCGTCGACGATTTCGACGAATACGATCCAACACCATACGGTGGTGGATACGACATTCACCTTACCTACGGCAGACCAATTCCACCTTCCGATGAAACATGTTACCCATCAGGTTCATCCAACAATGATTTTGATTATGATCGTCCTCAATTTGAATCTTATGCTCAACCTTCTGCTTATGGTGATGAAGCTCTTGCTACTGAATATAGTAGCTATTCTAGACCTAAACCTAGACCTGCACCTTCTAGTTTTCACCCTGAATCTGGTGGTGGGTATGGGAGAAAACAAGGATCTGGGTATGGTGGTCAGGAATCTGAAATTGGATCTGGGTATGGTGGGAGGAAGCAAGAGGGTGAATATGGATCTGGGTATGGTGGTGGTGGGGCCCAGGAGGGTGAATATGGATCTGGGTATGGTGGAAGGAAGCAAGATTCTGAATTAGGATCTGGGTATGGGAGAAAGAATGAGGAAAGTGAATATGGGTCTGGTTATGGTGGAAGGAAGCAAGAATCTGGATATGGGTCAGGATATGGTGGGGCCCAGGAGTCTGAATATGGTAGAAAGAATGAGGAAAGTGAGTATGGGTCTGGGTATGGTGGGAGGAAGCAAGAATCTGGATATGATGGGAGGAAGGAGGAAAGTGAATATGGGTCTGGATATGGTGGGAGAAAGAATGAGGAGGAGAGTGAGGGTTATGGGAGGAAGAATGAGTACGAGAGTGGTGGATCGGAGTATGGATCGGGGAGGAAGAAGAGTGGTTATGGGGAGGAAGAAGGTTATGGAGGAGGTAGGAGTGAGTATGAGAGGAAGCCTAGCTATGGAAGGAGTGACGATGAAGAGAAGCCGAGCTATGGGAGGAAAACTAGCTATGGACGGAGTGATGAGGAGGAGAAGCCAAGCTATGGGAGGAGTGAGTACGAGAGGAAACCTAGCTATGGAAGAAGTGATGATGAGGAGAAGCCGAGCTATGGGAGGAAAACTAGCTATGGAAGGAGTGATGATGAGGAGAAACCAAGCTACGGTTATGAGCGTTCTGAGAGGCGTGGTGATGATGAGGATGAGGGCTATGGACGTAAGAAATATGTGAGTTTTATTGCTTATGGATTTATGGTTATGAATTTTTATTGACATAGTTTAATGTTCTAATTTAGAGGTTATTTTCTTCATCTATGATAATGTTGTTTTCATATGTGTGTTGTGTGTTTGTATACATACATGAATATTTTTGCCCTTCGGTAGGATCTTATGATTTGTGTTATGATCCTTGTGTTACAAGTTACAACCCCTTCCAATCCTAGGTGTAGGATAGAGTTTGACCACATTGCTTTGAATTAATAATCTCCAAATTGGTATACTTTGAACTCTTGAGAAAAATGGCATTTCCTTCCTTACCTAATAGAATAATAGTGTGCCCCACTCTGATATTATATGTATGAGTATGATGATGATAATTCACTTCATAAATCATTATTATAGTGAAATTGCGTAAACTAATTGGTAATTTGGTATAGTGTAGTGTTTTTTTACACTTGTCTCTTGACATTTTTTTTCTTTCACAAGTTTCACAAATATGTGGAGTTTTCCTTGATCCCTCTTTGGTTGTAGTAACAATTTTTGTAGAGTTTTTGCACACTCTTCAATTGTAGCAACATTTATATTTCTTATATAACATGTTTTTATGTGCTTATTGAGTAAGCATTTGATTAAACAGATGATCCCAGTGCCTAATTCTTTAATGCTATGCAGTCAATAGTTGCATTGCATAGTGGCTCCTAGGTGCTACGCAAACCCCATTTTTGAATTGTAACTGTAGCGACCGCTATATAGTGAAGCTCTTGTAAAAGTCTGAATATGCCCACAACTTCTAGTTGTCCACTCTGATGAGTATTGATCACAATGAACTTTGATTATTATTCACGAATATGCCTTTAATTTCTTAAATCTTCTATTTTGTTGTTTTAATGTGTATGGTACTATGGTATGATTTTGTATTTTTTCCCCCTAAACTTCAACCATACCACACTACATGATAGCTGATATAAGGCTTTAGCGTTTTCTGTGTATCTGCCATTTACTACACATCTTAAGTGGTTGCTCAAAATCTTATTTTTTCTGCCGTAATATATGATATACAGCTTGTCAGTTTCATAGATTTGAAATGCTTAAAGCTCAGTCCACTTGATTGTCTACACTGACATTTAAGAAACTTTACCTGCTAGCTGCATTATTTCTTTAAGTAGATTTTAATTGAGTTTGAGTGGATTACTTTGATGCACTGCTGTTTAAAAAGATAATGAAACTTTTCCAACTTACTCTGATAAATTTGTGAAATTATCAGGGTTGATGGGCTGAACTGAAACATATTCATTTATCGAATATCATTTAACAAACCATTCTTTTAATGAAACTAATCTGACTTTTGCTGGATTCCATTCCTTACCCGCGATTTGCACAGAAGAAAAATAGGTGAATTGGATGCTCTGGAACCTATTACCATTCCCTTTCATTCTATCACTTTCTGCCAATACAAACATGGCCTTTAGGCTCGCGGTCTCTTAACGAATATTTATCTGTTGGATGAAACTTTTGAATTTCTATTACAAAATTATATCCTTTCAAAATTGTTTTGACTTGTTGTTGGCTCTTTGCATTTTTAAAAAGCAATGGCTTCCTCATACATGAAAGTCCTAAGTACATGTAGTAGTTTTCGAAGCGATATATGTATTTAATGTTTAGTGTTTTTGTTAGTGAGTCGCTGCATTTAATTGTGCAAGGTTTATACATTTAATGTGACAAATATTTCTATCTGTAGTACACAGTGCTTCTATTTCCTAACATTCCAACAATGTGCATTTTATGGATTTTGCAAGCAATGTAAAATGTTTTACTTGGTAATTGTAAATATTTGAGTTGGTATTCATTGAATGATGTTTTCGTACCACGCAGGGAGGAGAGGATGGCTCCGATGATGATGAGGGGAGGAAGAAGCATCACCACAAGAGTCATTATCGCAAGAGTTATGATGACGAGTAAACAATATGACCGTCGTTGCTGTTTGTATGGAAGTCTTCCCATAATTACCTACTAAATAAAGGGTTGACTTGTAGTGTGATATCTTCCTTCTTGTTTGGACTATACTATGAAGTCTTGAGCTTTCAGAACTATTGGTCTAAACTTAATGTATTGTTGTTTGGCTTTTGAGTTATTATAATATCCCTAATGTTTGAGTTGTTGTGTTAACTATTTCTCTCTGTTTGGAAGTTTGAATTTGATTACACACTTTGTCTGATTTTGCCTATTAATGCATCCCACTGATGCACTATGCTTTTTAAATATTTAATTTCATAAATGAAAACATTCCAAAGAAATTTTTTATAAGCAGGAGAGTAGTCATTTTAGGTCATGTAAAACATAAAGCTTAAGAGCAACATTAGCCTATTAAGGTTGTATTAGATGCACTTTGAGGGCAATACAGTTGAACAATACTTTAAAATTTGAGTTATAGGCTTATACAATATTTTCATTCTATCTTTTGATTTGTAATTAATGGACAATGCGTTTTGAAGAAGAGCAAGGTAACAGAAGATGGAAGTAGAGGGTTGACAATTGAGAGCGGAAATCCAGGTGCTGAGAAATATTAACGAGAGAAAGAAAAGTTGATTATTATCAGTTTTCAATGTTGTGGGGAAAATATTTTTTAATCTACCAAGGGTTATATATGTACTAAACTTTCAAAATCGTGAACTTTCAAGTTTGTACTGAACTTTTTAAGAGGACAAACTGCAATACTATGGAGGATTAAAATTACCATAAAAATTTAACATTGTGTACTAAACTTGGAAGATCGTGAATTTGTAGAAGACAAAAAACATATTTTACTCATCTATTAAATATAATGCTTTTCTTTGGGAAGATGCAAAGCCTGAAATGTCTAGTGGCGGCGAACATTATAAAGTACCAAACATTATACAAGCATTATAAAGTACCGAACATGTATGTTCGTTTAACAGAATTTGGTGCAGTTTGCAACAGGACGCTATAACAGATATTGGTCGCCTGATCTCCAATCGGCGGTTGAGATCGTTTTACTATAAAATCAATTTTAAATCTGGACCATCCAATCTTAAATTAATGGCTGAGATTCTACAACCGAAATTGTGTTTAATTAGTTTGGTTCAGTTTGAACTCGAACAAGGAAAAGAAAGAGAAAAAAAAAAGATTTGAATTGGATTTTCATGTTCATCGAGTTATTGATTTGGTTATTACACCTCTACCTGCTTCAAATTATCAAAGAAATTAGTCTATAGTTGCACATACACAATACCTTTAGAGAAAAATGCACAAAAATGGAACTGGACAAAAAGAATTAGCTGTAAGCTGCTCCACATCCCTACTCCTTCAGCTATATAAACTTACCAAAACAACAGAAGAGCATGTTACATTTCATGCATAAAAATAATCAATTGAATTTATCATTATGTCTCCTCTATCAAATGTTAATGTAGAGTGTAGACATGTAGTTACATGTTTCAATCCAAAACAAGCAAAAGAGCAGATATAAATATAGTTGCTTTTATCATTTATATTTTAAAGAAGGTTCTCATGGACTTTTCAATAAACTATTGAATCATCAAGACATGAACCGGTTCTCAGATTGAGAATGTAACAAGTGTTTCTAAAAATCTACAAATTGTAAAAGATGAAGATGACAAAAATTCGTGTGAGGAAACGGCCAGGCCACGGGAATTAGAAAATATGGAAGAAAAAATAAATTGAGCAAAATTTGTGTTATGGACTTAGAGGAGCTTCTTCCTCTCAAAGAATGTCTTCAAATGCCACAGTTGCATACCAGCCACAGACAAGCAAACCAAGATCGAAAGGAAACCGAAGGTGAACATCCTGGAGTTGGTTGTTTTATTAAGATCTTGCATTTCTTCTTCCCTGTATCGGACAAATGGATAAAAAAACATAATTAGAATGAAACAGAAGCATGCCATCTGTGATATACAAGTATTTTGTTTCACTATACACTTGGCCACTCCCACAAGAACCATACAAGATAACATGTAAGCAAAGGAGTTTTAGAGCTTGTTTGTTACAACTTTTTTTTTTTAAGAAAAATCACTTTTTAAAACAAATTAATCATTATTAGGAGTTTTCATCAGTTTGTTACATATTTTAAAAGAAATGATAGTCTGAGCGTAATCTAAAATCAGCTTTAATTGAACAGCTTCTCTTAAAAATCATTTTTCATAGATATTTTTTTAAAAAAATGATTTTCTTTATGATAAACAAACCCAAAACAGCTTCAGCTTTTTTGAATAATCTCTAAATTAACGAATGCCGTAATCACTTTCTTTATATTACGTAACAATCAGACTCTCATTCACCAGGGTGGATGAGCAAGGAAGCATGATGCTGACATATCAAACAATTTCTTCTGATCCACTCCAATCCATTAAATGATTAGAAAAGGAGATACAACAAGTGACAAGAATTATCACTTTTGGTTGAACAAAAGAGATAAATGAACAAAAGACTACTTTTGGTTGGCATAGCATAGCAAAGGAAATAGTTGATGCAATGCATAACAGTAGTCATACATGAAACATGTATTTAGTATGTAAATGGAATGCAATAGATTAAAAGAAATTTTCAATGAACTCGACAAAACATCATTTCCATTAAAAGATCACATAGACAAGCATTATATAGTAGTAGCTGAATGATGTAGTAATATCGACAGATTTGTTAGCAGAAGAATTCATGACATTTATACCTTTCACGAAGATAAAACATCTCGTCATGGATGGATGAAACAGCATCATACAGCTTCTTCAACTCAAATTCCATTATCTAGGCAATGTGAGGATATAACATTATTAACAAACATACAAGAACAAAATACTTAAATTTATAAATAAAAAATACCTACAACTTCCAAAGGCAAAACAAATTAATGTGGCACTTAGAATCAGCTTACTGGTTTGTGCTGATTCAAATTAAATTTTATAGGTACCACACAAGGCATTATAACAACAGACACAAATAAACAATAATACAACACATGTTCTCACTTGTCGAATTTGAAAATTTAAACACGAAAAATACACAGCTAAAAGTAAAGAATGTGATAGCCAAGATAAAAGTAAATTCAAAACCGATATATAACACAAAATTTAGGCTGCTGTCGCATTCTTTGTCATAAAAGGTTATGGTAAACCAAGAAAAAAATACGCCGCTTTCATACGAATGTCTTGCGCATTACATCACAGAAAAAAATGGCTGAATGAAATAGCTAAGCTAAGATTTAAAAAAACTAATTAAAAGAGCCAATATGGGAAACCAAGAACATTGTGATATTATCCATCAATTAAATTATCAACAGTTTCAACCACTAAACAATTAAACCATGACAGTACTACTCTGTATTAGTGCATTTAAGATAGAATGAGAGTAAAGCAGCGTAGCATCACTTAATCCGGCAGGTGTCCAAAATCATTTAAATAGCGTGTGAAAATTTATCTGGGCGCAAAGTATTATATATGATTTATGGGAAAGAAACACCGCTCAGGCAATATTTCTAGAGAAGTTGCAACTGGATCCGTTTGGCGGTGTTGGCTACATGCTTCTAAAAAGCCATTGGGCTCTATCAAAACCCTAAATTTTCAATAAATCCATTCGGAGAGCGATGATATGCAATAGGCTCTATCCAAAGCCTGAACTTTCAATAAATTCATATAGAGAGAAAGCCTTTGTAATAGTTTCACATAAAGCTTAACATAAATTTATCATTCATTGATTAATGTAATTTAGATTAAAAAATGTCTTCCATTGGCAGCAAGCTTCCCATTATAGATACAACATCATCAATATCCAGTCTTGGGAGTAGCTACGTAACTATTTGCAATAAAGCACATCACAAAGGTAAAATGCAATAACTATAGCAAAATACCAATAATACATGTCTGAAGGCAACACCAAGGAACAAAAGAACAACACTACTTACTTCAACCTGCCCTTTCTTGGCAACCTTAGACCAGTCTTTGGCAGTAACTCCACTTCTCCATTCAAATTCAATAGTCACGGTTGACATGGCCATCCTACTACTCGGTATCCAAAAGCAAGCTGTGTAGTCACCACCCTCAGGTGCAGTAAATGCAAAATTACCCGATTCCACATGCTCAGCATAATGATTAGTGTTTGAATGAGGAGAACTCACCTTGCATTTGCAAAAACACACAAACAACAAAGTCAAGCCTCCACACACAATTCACGCTCAAAAGGATTCCATCACTACGAAACACTGACATATAGACAAATAATTATTTAAAAAAATGAAAATGGTTGAACATAACCACACGTGTTGGTGTCGTGTCAGACATCGGACACGGCTTCAATCCAATGTGTCAATGCTACATAGTTCCATCATCCCAACAAGTGTGAAATACTCAGTTCAGAAACCTTAAATAATGTTATAAGTTATAAATCAATAAAATCATAAACTACCAACAATGTAAAGCTGTCTCACGTGAATAAATCCCTCTCCCTCTTTGCATAAAGTTTCAAATTTTGAAGAGGATTCTCATATATTCACTACCCAATACTTTAAATAGTTCCTTTTTCGTTTTCTTAAGGTTAATTCATAGTCAAACAAAGAAAAATAACAAATTATCCCAAATTTGACATGCATGAAAACTACGGTTTGTTAATTGAATCATGAACTTTTTTTTTCCTTTTTGTTACCTTGCTAATTGAATCGCGTAGACACCAATAATAATTTAAAAAAAGGAAAATGATTGAATATAACCACATGTGCTAGTGACGTGTAAGACACCAACACGGCTTCAGTCCAATGTATTAGTGGTACATAGTTCCATCATCCCAACAAGTGTGAAACTCTCCAAATTCAGAAACCATAAATAATGTTATAAGTTATAATTCAATAAAATCACAAACTACCAACAAACATTGTAAACTGTCTCATATGAGAATAAACCTCCCTCCCCCATTGGATTCAACAACAACAACAACAACCAAGTCTTATCCCACTAAGTGGGGTCAACTGCATGGATCAAACAACGCCGTAATGTTCTATCATATATCGTATCTCTATCAAACTCATTACTCTATAGATTTTTTTCATAGTTTTCCTTATAGTTTTTCTAGGTCTTCCTCTACCTCTGGTGATTTGACTCCCCTCCTTCTGATCCACTCTCCTTGCAACAGAATCAGAATCCACAGGCCTTCTTTCTATATCCCCAAACCACCTAAGCCTAGTCACTAATAATAGTTTAAGAAAATAAAATTGATTGAATGTAACCATAAGTGTCAGTGCCGGGCATCGACATATGTCAAACATTGAACATGCCTTCAATCTAAAGTGTCAATGCAACACAGTTCCATCATCCCAACACATGTGAAAAACTCAAAATTCAGAAAGACCTAAAATAACGTTGTAAGTTATAACTGAATAAAATCACAAACTACCAACAACCATTTTAAAGCTGTCCCATTTAAGAACAAACCCCCCCCTCCCCCTTCGGATAAAGATTCAAAATTTTGAATGGGAAGGATTCTCATATACTCCCTACTCTAGGCCTAGACACACCAACACGTAGACACCAATAATAATATAAGAAAATGAAAGTGATCAAATATAACAACATGCATCGGTGTCCTACAATGTGTATCGGACACCAGACACACCTTCAATATGAAACCTCGTTGCTACAAAGTTCCATCATCTCGATATGTGTGAAACACTCCAAATTAAGAAACCTTAAATAATGTTATAACTCAAAATAAATCAAAAACTACCAACAAACATTCTAAAGCTATCCCATTTGGATAAAAAAAATCAATTTTTTTAAGGGGATTCTCATATATTCACCAACCCAATACATTAAATATTGCATTTTTCAATTTCTTAACGTTAATTCATACTCAAAAAATCAGAAAAACAACAAATTATCGCAAATTCAACACAAATCAAACTAGGATTTGATGATTGAATTAAATTTTTTTTTTTACCTTGACAGTGATCTTGTGGCTATCAGGAAGAGGATACCCATCACTAGGATTAACAACACTATACTTTCCAACGGTCATCGCATTGATCTTAATATCCTCAGAAATGCACTTAGTGCTACCCATTTGAAGATCAAACCTCATTGAATTGACGAGATTCGTCAATGCGAGGGTGAGAATTGCTAGAAGAAGAATCGAATTTGACATTGCTGCGATTTTGATATTCCTCAATTTGGGATCGGAGAGAGAAAATAGGGTTTGGATTGAATCGGAGAAAAGGAATCAAAACGACATTGGGAAAGAACTCAAAACGAAGAAACGCAAAATTTTGGCTCTGTTAGTTTGTTATGGTGGTAACAGGTGAAGGGATTTTGAAAAACTGGTGTAATAATTTATTATTAATTAATAGTTCAAAAACTCAAAAAAAAAAAAAATTCTCATTTAAAAGGAATATAATTTTTATGATTAAAGGAAAATGAGGATTATTTTTATTAATTAAAAATTAATTAGTAATTAGTAAGTAAGAATCCAAAATGGAATAGTAAAAATATTTCTTGATAAAAACATAAAATATGAAGTAGTCAAAATATAGATTAAATAAACTAATAAATATTATTTAAACATTAAAAACCAAAAAATAACGTATTAATGCACTATATCATACTAATAAAAAAACAATAAGAATTAAAATTTATTTATGCAACTTTCTTCGGTTTGGAAAAAGTGATTCAAAATTCGATCCAAGTAACTTTTACAAAGTGGCATACAATAATATTCAGACGCATACAATAATATTCAGTTTTGTGTGATTTTTGGTAGTTTGGATTTGTTTGCGACAATTATATTTCGGTTATCTTTTGATTTAATTATATACCCCTAGCGCGTACTAGCTTCTCAAAAGCGATTTCAACGTGTTTAGGTCTCCTTCAGCAGTATGTCGTGATCATATGTTTCCTTTTCACAATCAATTCTGGAAGAAGTTGCAATCCCTAACTTCTAGAAATCGTTCTCCCTACCGGAGGTATACATCCCATCAAAACGGTCTTGTTGTCTCTCTAATTGAATTACATCAATAACTCTCAATCACTCTTTTCGCCTAACTTTTTATTTTTTTGCCAGATTCGTTCGTCTAATTGAGAACTACATTACTTCATCAATAACTTTTACTTTTCATTTCAATGTCAGGAAGGTATAGATCGAAGAAATACATACTTTCATTCCTTATATTTGCTAAATATTGAACACATTATTTTTACACGATTATTACAATCTTCTTTATATATGTTGGTATATCTCACCCTCTTTTTCTTGAACACATCAGATTGAACACGATAATATTATTGAAAGCAATTTCGTAAAGTACCAAATATTTGTTGCGTTTGATAC
>Ga0315915_1010214_pt1 | contig 10475 bp, 9 predicted proteins | sample MpolbnodulesMG_FD_207738 | JGI IMG/M metagenome (GOLD analysis project Ga0315915, IMG submission 207738) | Medicago polymorpha root nodule microbial communities from Los Angeles, California, United States - branched nodules | ecosystem: Host-associated > Plants > Roots > Nodule | place: USA... | reverse complement strand
GTGCTCAACGATTTTTTTATTTAAGTAATTTGCAAAACAATATTCAAATGCTTAATTTTTACACTCATTGAAATGTTTTTTGAGGACTTAAATGCTCTTTATTTTTTGGTCAAGATTTAAATGATATTCATATTAAGATATATATGCATAAGTATAATACTGCAATTGTTTAAAACGTACCAAAATAATGATTGAAACATTCAAAATCAATAAATATTAATAATGACAATTTATGGTTTTTGTAAAAAAAAAAAAAAAAGGTTAGAAGTTTCCTCGACAGTTAACTGCCGAAGTTTTTCTCGGTAGTTAACTGCAGCCAGTTCCATAATTCGGAAATTAACTGCCGAGGGGCATTTGAGTAATTTACATGTGTTTTTCAGCCTAAACAAATGTGTATACAACAATTTTCCAACTTGTTAGCCAATTGGGCCATAAATGAGCCAAACAAATCTTCGATATGTTTCCCCTCTTATCATTATACACTGATTGTTCAATAAGCTTCTCGAATTGCTCACAATTTTAAGAAAATGTCTATTAATAGTATCATTTGATCATGGTTTACTCATAAAAAAATGTTTATTGAAAGTTACGACTTGATCGGTTAAACAATTTGCAAAACTTATTTAAAAATCACATCATTGTACATCAACTTTGTGCTGATTGAGCATAGTTTCATAATTGTCTTCTATCTATCTATCTATCTATCAACTCTACTTTTTTTACTCAGTTTATATTTATTGTTTAAAATCATTTACCACGCTTTAAAATTCCATATTGAAAACTAATTGCCCCATCTACTCAATGCCTAACAATATTCGCGATCAATCGGTTAACCTTTGGCAATGAAAATAAATAAATGTTCCATCTTCTGATTCCAACATTAAACACGAACCTCTTGTAGGTAAGAGATTCATATGAAATTAAGAACAAATGATTTTACCATATGCTAGGGTGATTTTGCTCTTTCGGGTAATTGATTCTGATTTTGCCACTTCTAAGCTGCTAATTTAACCAAATCTGTTTAGCTATATAGAGATACAAATAATCGTTACCCTCAAGTTCAATTTCCCTTGCTCCTGGAAGATCAAAACCTATCCATAAAAGTACACCAAGGAATTTGTTTAAGATTAAGAAGTTGAGTTTTCTCTAGTTAATTAAATCAACTACATAATATGCGAGAGAACATTAGGCTAATGTGACTTTAGTTCCTCTTGTACTTATTTATGAATGATATCTTAGATATTCGAGTTGACATTTTTAACGTAGTTTAAATATTTTTTGGGTGGAATGAGTACTTCTTGTACTTCATCAGATTTTGTGGGTTTAGTACCTCTTGTACTTATTTCCATCTATATTTAATATAAATATTCATTTGCTGCTAAAAAATAATTACTAATGTGGCTTACCAGAGTAACCTTTATCAAAGGCCAATTTCAGAGGAAATTTCCTTCAAAAAGACCGATGTAACAAGTAATCTTCATGGATAGCTACCAACTGTTCTGCTACCTTGTAACATTACTAGGAAACATTAGTACAATTAAAAAAATATATGAAGTTTGCTACATAAAATTAATGTGACGTTGGTGATGGAGTTGTACGTAATAAAACCAAAGAATATCAAAGACCAAAAAAAAAAAAAAACCAAAGAATATCAAGAAATAAAACTTATTTGTTTTGTAACATTTACCTACTTACAAGATCCAGAGAAAAAAAAGCTCAAATTAAAATTTCCTTGAACATAATTAGTTAATCTCTATTAATGATCGATTTCAAACATATATAATATCACATACTTCAGACAAATTTCATGTGTATTGAGATGACACTTAAAATATGGATGATTGAAATTTTTGACAAACATAGATTTGGTAAAATTGGAAATGGAAAATGTGTGAATGTATACCTGTTCAATGCTGCCATCTTCTATCTCTGTATTGAATGTAAGCAACATGGATTCATGTAGTAGATTTTCTAAATCTTCAATACGAATTGGTGCTGTAATCAATACAAATTTACATATAACAAAGAAAAAACAAATGAGACATAATGGATGATGAATCAATAAATAAAAAATGAAATAGAGAAAATTGATCCACAACACAAATACCATTGGATTTGGAGAGCCAAGAGAATAAATGAGAAGCAAGTTGGTGTGATTTTTGGAGGGAATCACAACCACCCCATTGGTTCTTGATGGCCATTTGAAGGGCATACCAACGTGAGAGAAGCAAAATGATACCCTCTTGCAACCTAATCCTAGAGAGTGTTTCTGTTTCTCGATGGTTGTTCCTATTGATGGTATCCATGACAAGAACCTTTGTCTCTCTATGTCATGTGTGTTGTCCAAACATCACACAGAGTGGGAGAGAAATGAGAGGAAGTGTAAATTGTATATATACATAATGTGTGGAGTATATGAGATGTGATGTGCGAAATGTTTGGAATTATGACATCAATGAGTTGGAGAGGGAGAGTTTTTAGGAATGCATTGCTTCTACATTTTATTAACTATATCTATTATTATATATTGACGGATGAATTATACATTTGAAGGTCTAATGGATGGATCCCCGTAACCTTAACTCAGTTGGTAGGGATATTGTATTTCATATGTAGGGGCCGGGGTTCGAACCCCGGACACTCCACTTCTCCACAATTAAATTGTGTGAGCTCTAGCCACTAGGCTACTTGAAAAAAAAAAAAAAGGAAAAACTAGTTTATCTATATTTTGTTAATGGTGTTTGTAGTATCTACTGATTTTGTTTTTAATTAAAAAATATTGATGTACACAAAGTGCATCAATCCTATTATTATGAATTTGTGGGCAAGTCACTAAAAAATATGAAATTAAAAAAAGAAAGATGAAACACCGTTTTTTTTCTTCCTCCTACGTCCGAGTTTGAAATCAGGACTTACAACTTCTTCAACTACCCAATCCAAAAAACTCTCATTGTCACAAATAAACAAATTATCAATTTCTTATGGCTGTAAAAGATTAATGCTTTAACTATGTAATAAAATACCCAAGCCACAATCAATTTAAGGGATAGTATAGATATCAATTTTTTTTTATAGGAAGCTGATATCTATATGTAATATCCAACTAGCTATATCATTAATAATGGAGATAAAAAATTGGTTAATACAAGTTTAAAAATTAATTATATCATACAAGTTTTCAAAACTCTAACTTAAATCATGTGCTAGCTTAATAAAAGCTTAAATCTTGTGCATGGTAGGAAGTCTTATTAGATTACAAAAAGAGATTTTAAATAATTTTCCATATTAATTTGGATTGAAGACATACGACAACATAAATGCACCAATTTGCTACACCAAGTCCATAATGACACATTGAAAGAATTAAAACGGTCTCCGTAAACTTAACTTAGTTGATAAGGACAATGCATAATATATGCAACGTCCGGATTTTGAACCCTAGAAAAAAAAATGAATTAACAACAAAATTAGTAAAGTAGTGTTATGCACTTTTAGTGTTTAAGTCTTCTAATTTATGTTTCCTTTCTAAATTAATTATGTTTAAAGTACTTTGTATTTTTGCCAAGATGCTTTTTTTTTTTGACAAACTTTGTAATGATTATTTAAAGGGAGATTAGTCACTTTAGTCACTGAATAGAAAATGAGTCGTCGCTTTAGTCTCTGAATGCAGATAAATTGCAAAATAGTCTCCGAATGTAGACTTTGTTAGTCAATTTAGTCCCTGAATGCAGACTCTGTTAGTCAATTTAGTCCCTGAATGCAGACTCTGTTAGTCAATTTAGTCCCTGAATGTAGACTTCATTAGTCACTTTAGTCTTTGAAATTAACCAACAGGTTTACATTCAGAGACTGTTTTGCAATTTCTCGACATTCAGGAACTAAAGTGACTACTTTTTTTCCATTCAGGGACTAAAGTGACTAATTCCCCTTATTTAAATCTTTTTTTTAAGGACCCTTATTTAAATATATTGTGTCCACCATAAAAGTATAAACTATTTAAATAAGTGGATTGTAAGTGGAAGACACATATATAGCTATCTTTCATCGTTTCAAATCATCACATGGGTATGGATACTCAACGAAATTAAAGGGTGCTAGATAGTGGTCACCACCATTATTGTTTCCCAATCAATAGAAATCTCCTCTCTAGAAAAGATAGAAGAAATGGCAGCAGCAGAAGGAGTGAGCCTAAACCATATAGCTCAAGGGTCATTCGACACAAAACGCCTCGCCAAATTCTACCAAGAGGTTAGCACTTAGCACTCTCCAACACTAACACTTTTAATGGAAGACATATATGGTGTCTCCGACCCATAAAACGCATGTCATCACATTCAATTAATTTATCTTTTCAGATTTTTACTAGCGTCAACATGTTAGTATCACTATCATGTCAATACTTCATAACTTAGTAGTAGTACTCACATACAACATCTTGTTGCTTTTTTTTGGTGCGACCATCTTATAAGTTTGGAGTATGAATAATTCATCAGATGTTTGGGTTTGAGGAAGTAGAGACCCCTGACTTTGGACAATTCAAGATTATATGGATGCGTTTTCCCTCTTCTTCCATCCTTCTCCACCTCATACCTCGCAACAACGAGGATGCTCCATCATCATCCATTCCTGTTAAAGACCCCTCTCATATCCGCTTAGGCCATCATCTCTGCTTCTCCATCTCCAATCTCCATTCCTTTCACAACACTCTCAAGGTACTTCTCTTTTCTTTTCATCCACTGTTGTTAATTAGATTTGTGTTTTGTTAGATATTACTATAATTTCACAGGCCATTTTTTTATACAGGACAAGGGTATTGAGACTTTTGAGACTGATATTGGCAACATCAAACGAGTTTTCTTCTATGACCCTGATGGTAATTTTTGTACTATAATTTATTGAAATTTTGTTTGTCTTGTTATATATTAATGTCTTGTTTATTGGCCTTAAGACGAGATGATCCCATAGTATTAATTAATTGTATATGCAGGTAATGGCTTGGAAGTATTTACTAGCATCGAAGACTCCACCTAGCTACTTTGGTGTTCATGTGTACCATAAAACTATAATAATAAATAACCAACCTTATTATCATTTAAGGACACCAAACAAATGTAACAATATATGCATTTGTGACTGATTTGTGTGTGACCAAGACCAACTATCATCAACCTAGTCTTGTTTTCCTTTACCCTCTAATCATTTTGATTAATGATACTGCTTGCTACTACTTGTGATTTCTTGTTTAGAAGGGTCGACTATAGGCCTGTGCAAGCAGACCTACAACAAAAGGTTCCTAATTTTACCATAGTTGTAATGATCTTTGTCATTTGCATTGGTTTCGGTTCTTTTATGGTTTTGTTAGTGTTTTGGCCTCCATTTCTTCAGCTATCCTTTTAATCTAACCTAAGTGCTTGCTTATTTAAGGTGGTATATTGGGTGGCTTTATTTTTTTCAAAGCCCCTTTCATTTTGTGAACTTGTAGCATTGTTTCCATTAGGAGGTTTGTTCACGATTAGATTCAAAAGAGTAAGTTTTTGAAGATTCATGACTGTGATTGTCATATTGAAATTTCACTACCTTACTACCAAAGCTAAATGAAATTTTCATATTTTTAACGTTAATTAGGACACCCGTGGTGGTTAGAAAATGTCTACTAAGGAATATGGATACCTCGTCATCTACTTGATGTCCATAACTATAAAATCGGTTATTATTACCATATCTTTAACTTTGACTAGAACATTTTCTACAATTTCAATTGGAAATTTGTTCGAACGGTTCGCAAATTCTAGAATCATATACTCCTATCCCACTTTTTTTTAATTTGCTAAAGGAAAAAGATTCACACTAGATCCTTTAACTTTGAAAACCATTCAAATTCTACGAAGAAAAACCAACAAAATAAGTTACACAAAGTTGTCGCCGTAGCCCACCATTACGGTGATCGTAACAACCACAATATTATTGCTTTGATCTTTTGAATTTCTTGCTTCTTAGGTGACAGTTTTGGGAGTATTGTTCTAAAGTATTGGTGAGTAATTTTTCATTTCTTAGTCATTGAAAGGGAGGTCTTTATTGCTCCATAACTTAGCTTCGTCAACAAGTCTTCAATCTTTGAAGTGTTTATCACCGTTTTGCATCATATATTTAGTGTCACCTTCTGGTTGATTTAGAAGGGAAGGAACCATACGGTTTTTAGCAAAACATCTTTCTGTCACGTTTCCATTGCTATAGCGTTATCCCTTTGGCAGTTTATTAACACTAATCCTATGAAGCAAATTGGTTGGGGTTTCTTAGTTCAAAATCACATTAGTTTGATAAGTTTTACTACAACACACCTTGAAAAAAAATCTTAATTTGATCATAGCATTTTAGATTTTATTAATATCTCTCTATATGAGAATTAACGTCAATGTTGCTTTTATTAAGAGATGTAAAAACATTTGTAAGCATCTCGGTTCTAAGTCTTGGGTGGGATTTGTCCCCCGGGATATTGTTGCTTCATTTGTAATGATCATTTATATTAGGCTTAATTGCAGTTTTAGCCCCCTAACTTTCTCAAAGTTGCGATTTTGGCCCCCTAAGGAAAAAAAACTACAAAACAATCCCCTAAGTTTTGCACTTGTGGCAGTTTTGGCTCCCAAGGTTGATATTGACTCGGTCTACGCTGACGTGGCACCCTAAGTGAGGTGCCACGTGTTATTTTTTTTATTTTTTTTTTGCCTTGGGGGCCAAAACTGCTACAATTGCAAAACTTAGGGGGCTGTTTTGTAGTTTTTTTCTTAGGGGGCCAAAATCGCAACTTTGAAAAAGTTAGGGGGTTAAAACTGCAATTAAACCTTTATATTATCGATCTAATGTCATTCTAGTCTTTTTTTTTTATTTTGAATGGAAATGTCATTCCAATTTTAGTCTTTACACATACTAAAAGAGGAAGAAATTTGAATAAAATTTCAAATTTTAAGAATGATTTTAGAATATCAGTAATGTGAGGGACTATATTATAATTAAAAAAAAATCTAGATACTTACTCTTAAAATAATATATTTTCAATGCAAAAACTAGCACCGGGCGGCACATATTAACATTTCATTTCTTTAAAATATTTGTTCAAAGAGGAGAAAGGTGAAATAGAAATATGTAGAAAGAGAAGAGTGAAGGTGAAATGGCAGCAGTGAGTCTGAACCATATATCAAGAGGTAACCACTCATCACATAACATAACAACTTGTTTTCAGATATTTGGATTTGAGGAAGTAGAAGAAAGTCCTAAGTTCCATCTTCTTCCTTATATCTTCACCTTCACCTCATCGAGCGCAACCCATCCAACAATCTCCCTGAAGGTCCATGGAGTGCCACTACTCCTAGAGGCCATCATCTCTGCTTCTCTGTACCCAATTTCCATTCCTTTCTACACTCTCTCAAGGTATTGATAAGATATTGCTACTTGTGATTTACTGTCGTGTGTTGAGCTATGTTTAATCCATTGTACTCATCTGTTATTTGCTTTTCATTTTCCCTTTTTACCTCATTTGAAAGCATTTGTCTATTTTTGTGAGCCTTCATGACAAATATATTTGCAGATAATCATTGCTAACCCAATTCAAAGAGGTTCTGTGCTTCTTGAAAGGAATGAACAGACCATGAATGCTGCTGATGCATGTCAGCAGAATGCTGCATCTTGTAAACTTAGGTACTCGTCTTATATATGCATGAGAAATGGATAAATTAAAATAAATTGAAAAATCTTCATCAAGAAATTTTATGCCCGGTTGAGTTGAATGAATAATGTTGTACATCGACTAGTTCAGAGGTTAGACTGAGAGTACTAATACGTTAGATAGTTAAGATTTTGTCTTAACTACCTAATAGTTAGTATTTAGTCCTAACTACCCAGCATTTCAGCAAGAGACTAGGCAAAATCCATTTATTGCATCTCACAAGTACTTGCTCATATACTTCAAGAAATTGCATAACAATATAAGCATTGCATATTAAAAGATATTGACTTATTTAATAAAAAAGGGCAAACCACCATTTTGGTCATTAAAGGTGTAAGATGTTGCCACACCGGTCCCCGACTCAAACGAAAACACGGTTTAATCATTCTTTCAACCATATGTTAGTCATTTTAGTCTCTATCATTAAACAACTATTCTTAAACAAAGACGTTAACTCATTGAAAAAAGCGAACGTGGCTAGTTTGAAGAACAAATGAAATGCTAATGTGTCTTCTAGGACTAAAACTAAAGGAAAAACATAAATTGGTTCCTTTAGAATCCCCAATATGAAAAATATAAAACACTAACTTCTTGTTTCTTAGTAGATAAATCTGATTATGTTAATTTGGATTTGTAACACGCTTAGGTGTTGATTTTATGTGTATAAGCTACAACCGATGTAATACAAGCTACAACCGATGTAATACGGTCCCCATTTCATGTATGTGATTGTGGTGCCAATATTTCTGGTTAAGTTTTATGATTTATTGTGATCATGTGTATCAAAACTGCAAAGACATCCACAAGTATATTTTTTATTAGTCATTTTAGTTTATGAAATTGTTTTTTAGTCAATTTAGTTCTCGAATGCATATTTTGTTGATCAATTTAGCCTATGAAATTACTAACAAAAGAGATACTAGTGATGCAATTGCAGTTTTATTACATACAAAGACTAATGTGACACCAAATTTTACATGTTTAGAGACCAAAATGATTGTTTGCCATTTTCCCTCTTCTTTTAACTGCTATATGTTATGTTCAGGTAGAGCTGGTGGAGAACATTGACCACATGTTAGCAATTAGTATACACACAGATTTGATGCACTTCATTAGTTCTTTCTCCCCAACTTCGGCCATCTCTTATTCCAATAATACAAAACGGAATGAATCATTATTGAAAGAAAAAAATAAACCATGGAAATATTATAAATGGAAGTTACCCTCATAATTGTACCCCAAGAGAACAATGTAACTCATACCCAAAACGTATAAAGTAAAGAAGACAACAATTACAGGGCATGTAATTTATTCGTATTTACAATTTATAACATCCAAAATTTGGGGACCAAGTTTGGCTTGACTGGAGAAGAATAATTGAGGACCAAATTTCTGATTTTATGATCAAGCTCCCAAAGACAGACCAGCTTGCAATATATGATTAAGAGTACTTGTAGGAGTCCTTATTATTTGGCTTGATGATTCTTTTGAATATGAAAATCCGTATGGCAAATGTACCCCATTTCTTCAGCAGAATCAACTTCCTATTTATATATTGGGATCTCGTGTCCCGCTTGTAGCACCTGAAAAGTAAGAGATAAGATGAAAACATATGTAGCAGTGTTAGTGTTAGAGGTGGGTGATTAAGAGATGGTTCAGATGGAAACCAGACAGACCCTCACCATAATCTATCTCAGCCTCACACTCGACCTCACAAACAAAATAGGAATAATATTACCAAATAATGGCACACAAATATTGTAGAATTATTAAAAAAAATATCTAAGGAAAACATAAATCGAAGTGCCAAATGGAGAATATGTGGGGGAAATAATGCTGGATACTCAAAAAAAGGGGGGGAAAGTGCCAGTAAAGAAAGAAAATATGGGGGGGATGAATGAAACTGTGTAGTCAATCACTCATTGTGGAAAATATCTTTTTACTCATATTCTTTTGACAACATTGGTGGACATTGCAGTTTGCAAACAATAGTAGTTTGCTCAAATTCCGCTATGCTGTAGTGCTATAGCACCACTATAGCCGGCGCCGCTATTTGACAACACTGGATTGAAAATGTTGAAAACAGGTAATCTTTACTGCTTTTCTAGATAGGAAAATTAAGCTAGAACAGGGGAAAAAGATGAAGAGTAGGGGTGTTGAAGAATACAAGGCTCAGATTAGATGTTTTATCAGAAAAGAGAGCAAAGAGGAGGAGCAAAGTGCATGGCTGCGATTACATACGTCTGTGAAAGGACCCACTGACACAGTCGCCTCACCAGTACATAGGCTCTTTTCTTCACTCACAATATCTGAATCAGTTGTACAAAATATCATCACTGCCTCGTTATATCCTGAAGAAGAAGAAAGAATGAAGATCATGAAGGGTTTGTGTTTGGTTATGGTGAAGAGAGAAAGAGAGAGAGAACAAGGACGTGGATGTTGTTGCTGTTGCTGTGGGTAGAGAAAGCAGAACTAGAAATGATCATTGGCAATGAGAGCAACTCAGAGACAGAAATAGTCAGCTCTGAGAGCGGCAAAGCCTCACGATAAGTAGTTGTAAATGACTCAGAAAGAGAGAGATCACTGGCTGCGTCAACAAGATAGAAGCACCTCACCAGAACCATCCATCCATCATCACTGTCTCATTCAATTCAATACCCGGCACACCAGACGAAACAGTTCAACAAACCAAACCATTTCCCAATCCGTGTCAGTTCTCAACCATTAAAACTTGCAACGCCTTGTATTAAAGATT
>Ga0315915_1010213_pt1 | contig 10477 bp, 4 predicted proteins | sample MpolbnodulesMG_FD_207738 | JGI IMG/M metagenome (GOLD analysis project Ga0315915, IMG submission 207738) | Medicago polymorpha root nodule microbial communities from Los Angeles, California, United States - branched nodules | ecosystem: Host-associated > Plants > Roots > Nodule | place: USA... | reverse complement strand
CTATGATCATTCTACAATCTGAACATCAATTATCTATGAATTCTACGGACTTTCTACACTCTTAACATCCAATTCTACAAGTTCTACCTTCAAAATCCGATTCTTAACCCTAATTCTCAACTTCTCAAGAATAACAACAAAACTACATGCTAAATTCAATTTCAGAATTATACAACTTAAGATTAGAGAATATTAGTCCCACCCTTACCTTAGATTGGTGATTGCAAGACTCTACAGGTTCTCTCTTCTCTTGGTTCTCCTCTTCTCCTCTTTCTCCCAAAGACTTCTGTAAAATCTAATTTGTGTCTGTCTCTTGTTTTTCTTTATATACTCAACAGATTTTCTACTTCACACCACTTATTCTTGATTATTTCTAAAACAACCCCTCCAAGTCTAATTATTCTAATTTCCAACATATTCTTCTAAATAATAATATAAAGCCACTTAATAAAATATTAATACACAACAAAACGTCATAAATCAACATAAATCACATAAGTCACATAAAAGACTCTAAACTCAACCAAAAATAATTAGATAAATAAATAGGGCGTTAAACTAACCCTCCCAAGTGAGTTAAAAATGACATTTAAATTTTAACACCGTATTATGTATTAGGAAGTTAATACCTTAGTCAGATTTCATTCCTTCCATTCAAGGATTGTTTATTCAGTTATGACAGTAGGTTCAAAAATTGTGATTGCGACCATTACATTGTGATTTTTGAAATTACTATGTTGTCGATTTGAATGTAATTGTAACTGCATTGTGATTTCGTATACATAAAATGCGGGAAGTTACATTACTAAGACATGTTTTATCTTTATGTTGTTGCAAATATCCTCCTATCTTATGCCGCGACTACCTCAGCCAGCGCTACAATGATACTCATGCTGTTTTGAAAATTTACAAGAAACAACAATCATAAGTGGAACTAGTCAGTGTTTGGAGTTGAGGAGCCTAGAGAATTTTCTTTCTTAGCTTTGTTAATTTCTAAGTTTTTTTAATTGCATCATGTTATAGGAATAACAGAATCATGTGTTTGTTGTATTATATGGCTTTTGTTTAAATAGCAAAATATTTTTTTGGGGGGGAGGGAGGGTTAGCTATTTAGTTTAGTACTTGTTGATTCTAAAAGAAAAGCATATATGAAAATCCATGTTTTCACTCAATAATACTCTTACATTGTGTGGTGAACAATATATATTGACTTCGGGTTACTTAACATGTGGTGTCATGTAATCGAGTAAGGATCCTCTCCATTTGGCAAAATAAATGGAGGATCCTTGAACAAGAGGAAAACGGTGATAATGGAACACGGGAAGAAAAAAAAAAGTGGTCTAAGTTTCAATATTTATCTCGTGTGATTGAAAACAATATCTGTCTGGATTCTTTGAAAATACTCTTTTTACTGACATATATTTCAACAATTGATATTAAAAAGTGAACATGAATTTCTATTCACAAGACTACTTGATAAAGAAAAACAATTGATATTAAAAAGTATTTACTTAAATATTTTTTGTTTTGTGGTAGCCGAGATTGAAACTCCAGATCTTGCATATATAATTTCTATTGAAGTTATGGTGAGCATTACATTTTTAAAATTTATTTAACCTAAAGAGCACTTCTTGGAACTAGAAAACATAAAATTTGATTAGCAAATTGCAGGCATGCATGATCTCATCTAACTCTGAGCATCCATTCCATTATGGCTGGCTAGAAAATTGACTTTACTTTCCATAACTTAGAGACTTTGACCACAAAAGTTCAAGACCTGCTCAACTTGTACTTGAGATGCCCTATTCTTGGTCAATACATCCACTTCAACAAATTCGACTTAACTTCGTAAAGGACTGTGTTAAGCAAAAGTGAATTTATTTTTCTCTTTTCTTTTTGCAATGTCAATTTATATATGTAAATGAATATCTACTGTCGCCGAATTTCAAAAATTAATAAATTTAACCTTAAATTTCATTGGTAGTTAACTATCATCGGTTAACATTTATCGGCAATTAACTGTCGATGGGGATAAAATTTTCAATCCGTGATGATTTTTAAACTTTTTTGATGTCGAAACAACATTTTTCGTATCCTAATAGCATGCAGATTAGATCAATCTAGTGGTGAAATTTTTTGATCCATCGTAAGCCACTTGTCAACCCTTGGTCCATGTTAGAATTTGTCTACCGTTCGTTATTTTAATTTTTCTTCCATTATATGACTTGTCCCACCATTATGAATCCAAATTCTTTTGCCCATGCCACAAGGTCCCTATTCAATAATTAATCTATGTAAACAAGATTTGACCCAAAATGATAACTGTCACGCCTCCTAGATTTTTCATATGATAAATCACAGAAAACATCTTTTCATGGTGGCATTTGGTATGGACAAATGAAGAATTTGTGCACCATGCACAAGTTTTGCATATTAGAGCTGAAAGCAATTTTGAGCCATTGATATATTATTATTAAATTCGACCGGTCAGGATCTGTTGTAAAAGTGGGAGAGGTTACCTGCTGCCATCAAGTTGCTTTTGTGCAGGCGGGTCCCACACATGGAATAAATCTGCCTATTTAAATGGTTTTTTTGGCAAGTGTTCTATTGGGCTTATATAGCAAAACCAGGCCCATAACCCGAGCACGACTGTGTCTGATATACAACACGACCGTGTGTATGTAACCAGGCCCATAACTCAAGAACGGACGTGTCGATATACAACACGACCGTGTGTCTGTTTGTATTGGGCTTAATGGTATAAGAAAATTCTTCAATTTTCCTTAATTGATAATATAAATTAAATATACAGTAAATCATATTTATAAATTAAAGATACATTAAATCAAAAAAGAATAAAAATTTAGTATAAGTTGTTGTAGTAAATTGAGAAAATTTAGATAATTGGATTTTGTTTTATTGTTTTAATTGGATTTAGATAATTAAATCAAAATCAACAATTTAGATAATCCTCGTTTACATAGATTAATTATTGAATAAATATAAAATGTCAAGTTTAGGTTATTTGGTGACTAGAGTGTGTACATTATTGTTGAATGGGTCAAGGTAAATGGACATTAAAATTCGCAAAACATTTATACATTAGCAAGATTGAGTTGATGTATTTTTAAGAATTTATTTTTGCATTTTTTATTCTTGAGTTTATTTAATTAATGTATTATTATGTTATTTTCATTTCAATGTGTTTAAAAAATAAAATGTAATTTGTTATCTATATTGAATTTATAAATTAGTTTTATAGTAATAATGAAAAAAAATTAAATACAATCCACGTAGTGAATATCTTGAGTAATCAATTAAAATTTATCCAAGTAATTTTCGTATAAGATTCTTGTTATTAGGGTAAGTTATGTGGGTTTGATTAGTCGTTGTGACCTCTTCATCTAACTATTATACCAGTTTAGGTCGAAGACTATTAGTTAGTGAACGTTCATTCAAGTACTTTGACTCCAACATTCTTTCAGTTAAGGTAAGAATTGTGAGTTTGATCAGTTGTGATGAAACCTTTGTATCAGTTTAGGTCGAAGAATGTTATCAATAGGTTTATAGTTGTCATTAGGGTTAGAATTGTAAGCTTGGTTAGTCGATAATATGAGTTTGATTAGTCATCGATCATTGATCCAAGTACTTTGACTCCAGGACTCTTTCAGTTAGGGTAAGAGTTGTGAGTCTGATAAGTCGTTATGACATCTTTGAATTAGTTTAGGTCTAAGAAACTTGTCATTAGGGTGAGAGTTTTCGTTAGGGTTAAAGGTGTAAGCTTGGTTTATCGATAACTAAAGTTTGATTAGTATGTGATCGTTCATCCAAGTACTCTGTCTCCAAGATTCAGAAAGTTAGGGTAAGAGTTGTGAGTTAGATCAGTTGTTTTGAAATCTTTGAATTAGTTTAGGTCAAAGAAACATGTCATTAGGGTTATAGTTTCCATCAGGGTCCAAGTTGTAAGCATGGTTAGTAGATAATAAAAATTTGATTAGTCATTGAACGTTCATCCAAGTACTTTGACTCCAAGATTCTTTCAGTTATGATAAGAGTTGTGAGTTTGATCAGTCGTTCTGAAGTCTTTGTAGTAGTTTAGGTCAAACAAACTTGTCATTAGGATGAGAGTTACAAGCTTGATTAGCCGATAACAAGAGTTTGATCAGGCATTGCTCGTTAATCCAAGTACTTTGACTCCAAGACTCTTTCAGTTAGGGTAAGAGTTGTGAGTTTGATTAGTCGTTTTGAAATCTTTGAATTAGGTAAGGTTAAAGAATCTTGTCGTTAGGGTGAGAGTTGTCATTAGGGTTAGGGTAGTATGTTGGAACAAAATGTGTTTAACATTACGCTTTGAGTTTTGATGATAACAAGGTATTAAAAATTGTCAATTGGATTGTAATATTTGTTCAAGTATGCAGGACCATATACAAAAATTTAGTGTCTCTTTTAAGCATAAGGTTCTGGAAGAACAGATGAGAGCAATGGAATCAACAAGAAGGAAACTTGAAGCATCTGAAGAAAAGAGGTTCAGAAGATAAAGTGCTCCTGAAGTGCTGACGTCATTAGAAGCACCTCATCAGAAGCAAGATCACCAGAAGCAGTTTTCATCAGAAGAACTGAAGATCATTAGAAGCTTAGAAAATTAAAGCTTCAAAGGTTGTTCATATGATTTAATCTCGTCTAGCATTGCAGAAGACTAAAAGAACAAAGCAACGACTAATTCCAATGGATTTGAAGGCATTGGATGCTTTTTCGTTGGAGAGAGTTGACAAAGGACAATTGTACGAAGTGTACAACCATTATCTCCACTACTCTGTTTTGTGTCTGCAACAGGACAAGAAAAACAGTTATACCTGCACCAGTGTTCCTCCAGACTAGGAATGGATTTGAAATTGGTCCTTCATAGGACAATAACCAGATTAGGCAAAAGATCATTGGTGATTTGATCAAGCTTTAAACGACTCTTTTTGATGTGCTGGCAATTTCCAACGTATCTTTCACACCTCTATATAAAGGAGTGAAGACCTGCTGTTTGGATATGCAGACACACACATATATGCAAGACTCATACAAAAATTCACAAGTGCCAAAACTCTGTTGAAATTGTTCTGCACCAAAAGTTCACTTAGAATTTCTTATCAAAGTTCATATCTTATAAATTCTAGAGTCATAAGAATTTGTATCTAATTTGCTTTGTGAACACCACTAATTGTATATCAAGTGTTCAACCTCAAATAAATTTATTTGTAATTATGTTTGAATAGAAGTCTCTTGCTTGTGTGCTTGAGCATAGGAAGTCTCTTAATTTAGTTCAGGAGCATAGGAAATCTCTTGCAGGTGTGCTTGAGTAATTTGAAGTCTCTTGCTAGTTGTAGCAGTGAGCAATTGTAATCAGATATTACATTTCTAGTGAACTCTCCTTGGAAGTGCAAAAGGGACAGGACTACTTCCAGTTTGTGGAAGGAACCTGTATAATTGCTTTGTCTTTTTCTTCTCTCTCTCTCTCTCTCTGTTTTATCCGCTGAATTTAGATTCTGATTATCACTTTAGAAGCTGAACTCTATCTGCTTTTGATCAGTGACTTCAGTAGGAGAAAACGAAGAAAAAGCAAACACAATTCAACCCCCTCTTCTTGTGTTTTTCTCACCTTCAATTGGTATCAGAGTTTGGTCTGTTGTCTTAACACTTAACAGTGTAACTGAAAAAGATCTGAGAAAAACATGTCTGGTGAAGACCCCTATACCAGTGATGTACCATATGATTATGGTGACAAGAAAGCTGAATCTGGTAAAGTTCCAAAGTTTAATGGAGATCCTGAAGAATTTTCTTGGTGGAAAACCAACTTCTACAATTATGTCATGGATTTAGATGAAGAACTATGGGACATTCTGGAAGATGGAGTTGGTGACTTAGTCCTTGATGAAGAAGGAGCTGCTATTGATAGAAAGAAACACACTCCTGAACAGAAGAAACTTTACAAGAAACATCACAAGATCAGAGGATCACTTGTCACTGTTATACCTAAAGCAGAATACATGAAAATGAGTGACAAATCTACTACAAAGGCAATGTTTGCTTCTCTCTGTGAAAACTATGAAGGTAGCAAGAAAGTCAGAGAAGCAAAAGCTCTTATGCTTGTTCATTAGTATGAGTTGTTCAAAATGAAAGATGATGAAAGTATTGAGCAAATGTACTCAAGATTTCAAACTCTAGTTTCTGGACTTCAAATACTGAAGAAAAGCTATGTAGCTTCTGATCATGTGAGAAGGATACTGAGAAGCTTACCTGCAAGATGGAGACCTAATGTTACTGCTATTGAAGAAGCTAAAGATTTAAACACTTTAAGTGTTGAAGATCTTGTCAACTCTCTCAAAGTTCATGAGATAGGTCTGAATGAGCATAAACCTGCTAAGAAGGTTAAATCTATTGCTCTGCTATCTAAAGGAAAGTCATCAAAAGCTTTTAAAGTTATTGAATTTGAAGATGAATCACCTGATGGAGATTTTGATGAAGACCCTACTGAGAAGATGGCTATATTTTCCAACAAGCTTGAGTATCTAGCAAAGAAGAACATGAAGTTTCTAAGCAAGAGAGGTGGCTACAAAAGCTTCAAGAAAGAAGATCAGAAGGGATGCTTCAACTGTAAGAAGCATGGACACTTCATTGCTAACTGCCCTAATCTTCAGAAGGAAAAGTCAAAGGACAAGTCAAAGAAATCAAGTTTCAACTCAAGGAAATTCAGGAAGCAGATTAAGAAGAGTTTAATGGCAACCTGGAAAGATTTAGATAGTGAATCTAGGTCTGAAAAGGAAGAAGCTGAAGATGAAGCAAATGTAGTTGTGGGTTTAGTAGCTACACTAACATCAGAAGCTGAACCTGACTCAGACTCTGAAGATGACAATGAGGTGTACTCTAAAATTCCCAGAGAAGAACTTATTGAGTCTCTAAAAGAGCTCCTTACACATTTTGAATTTAGAACCAATGAGTTGAAGGATTTAAAAGAAAAATATGTTGATTTAATGAAACAACAAGAATCAACTCTATTAGATCTAAAAGCTTATGAAGAAGGACTTAGAGAATTTGACTTCATTTGTAAAACTTATGAAGAGAAGCTCAAGTTTTTTTGTCAGAAGCTACAAGAAAAGTGTAATGGAAAATCTTTAAGCAAACATGAAATTTCTCTTGAAGACTTTATTATATCTGGTATTAACAGAAGCAAAGTGGCTTCCATGATTTATAGCATTTACAAGAACAATGGTAAAGGGATTGGATTTTCAGAAGAAAAATCTAATTAAATCAGTCTCAAAGCATGTTGTGAATGCATCAAGGAAGGATTGAAAACCCTCTTTGTACATGAAGGTGCTAAGTTTGAAATTGTTGTTCAGTCAGAACCTGAAACTTCCAGCTTTAAGGCTAAGATCATTTCAAAGCCAAAGAACTCTAAGCCCAAGGCCATAATAAACTCTGATTCTGAAACTTCAAAGATCAAGATTCTGAAGAGATCATAACCTATTCCTCAGAGTCTGGTATCTTGAAGTCCAAGTTTCAGAAGAACAAAACAGTTGTTGCTTCCTGGGAACTAAAACCAAAAGGTGTTAAATCTAAGGTATTGGTTAATCAGAAGCAATCAAGCTTACATCACAAGGTACAAGAAGTGAAGAGTAAAACTTCTAGTACTAACCTCAAAGGACCCATAAAGCAATGGGTACCTAAATCTGAATTTGTCAATACTGCAGATATGCCTAAGAACAAAGGAAAAGCAAAAATCATGGTACCTAGACAGTGGTTGCTCAAGACATATGATAGGAGAGAGTCTATGTTCCTCACCCTCACAATGAAAGAAGGAGGAAATGTAAAGTTTGGAGGCAACCAATCTGGCAAGATCATTGGTATAGGAACTATTGGTAACTCATCTATCTCTATTAATAATGTGTGGTTGGTAGATGGTCTTGAACATAACCTATTGAGTATTAGTCAGTTTTGTGACAATGGTTATGATGTGATGTTTGGAAAGACCAACTGCACAGTAATCAACAAGGATGACAACTCCATAGTATTCAAGGAAAAGAGAATAGAGAATATCTACAAAATCAACTTCTCTGAATTGGTTGATCAGAATGTAATTTGCCTTCTATCAGTGAATGATAAGAAATGGGTGTGGCACAGAAGGGTGGGACATGCTAACTGGAGATTAATCTCTAAGCTTAGTAAGTTACAACTTGTTAAAGGCCTACCTAACATTGACTATCATTCAGATGCACTTTGTGGTGCATGCCAGAAAGGGAAGATTGTGAAATCATCTTTTAAAACAAAAGACATTGTCTCAACCTCCAGACCCTTAGAACTACATCATATTGAATTTTTGGACCAGTTAACACTGCATCCTTATATGGAAGTAAATATGGATTAGTCATTGTTGATGATTACACCAGATGAACTTGGGTTAAATTCCTGAGAAGAAAGGATAATGCTTATGATGTATTCAGTAACTTCTGCACTCAAATTCAGTATGAAAAGTAAATGAAGATTTTAAAAGTAAGAAGTGATCATGGTGGAGAATTTGAAAATGAGCCATTTGAGATTTTTTGATAAAAACATGGAATTATCCATGAATTCTCTTCTCCTAGAACTCCACAGCAAAATGGGGTTGTAGAGAGAAAGAATAGAACTTTACAAGAAATGGCAAGAACCATGATTCATGAAAATAATTTGGCTAAACATTTCTGGGCAGAAGGAGTGAATACAACATGTTATGTCCAAAATAGAATCTATATCAGACCTATCTTGGAGAAAACAACATATGAACTCTTCAAGGGAAGAAGACTCAATATCTCTTACTTTCATCAATTTGGATGTACCTGTTACATTCTAAATAACAAGCTCTACCTAAAGAAATTTGATGCCAAGGACCAAAGAGGAATCTTTTTAAGTTACTCTGAAAGGTCAAAGGCATACAAAGTGTATAATTCAGAGACACTCTGTGTTGAAAAATCAATGCACGTTATATTTGATGACAAAGAGCCTGGAAATGAAACTTCAGAGCAAGATGAAAGTGTTGCAGATATACAGGTGTCTGAAGATACTCTAGAACCTTATCAAACTGCTGAATATGAAGAAATTCAAGAAACTGAAATCGCATCAGAAGCTCAGGATGAAGTAGCTTCTGATGAAGCTCAAGATGGTTCTCAGCAAGCCAACCAGTCCAAGAACACATTCAAATACAAGTCATCACATCCTAAGAATCAAATCATTGGTAACAAAGAAAGTCCCAGAAGAACAAGATCATATTTCAGACAAGAAGAGACTATGATAGGATTATTATCAGTGATAAAACCTACAACAGTTGATGAAGCACTATCAGATGATGGATGGATACTAGCTATGCAAGAAGAGCTTAATCAGTTTCAAAGAAATTATGTATGGGATCTAGTACCCAAACCTCATCAGAAGAACATTATTGGAACAAAATGGGTATTCAGAAACAAGCTGAATGAACAAGGTGAAGTAGTCAGAAACAAAACTAGACTTGTTGCTCAAGGATACAGTCAACAAGAAGGCATTGATTATACTGAAACATTTGCTCTAGTTTCAAGATTGGAAGCAATCAGGTTACTTCTATCCTATGCAGTTAATCATGGCATACTATTATATCAAATGGATGTAAAGAGTGCATTTCTCAATGGAGTGATATCAGAAGAAGTGTTTGTCAAGAAACCTCCTAGTTTTGAGGATCTTAAGTATCCTGGTCATGTTTATAAATTGAAGAAATCATTATATGGCTTGAAACAAGCTCCCAGAGCTTGGTATGATAGATTAAGTAATTTCTTAATCAAAATTGATTTTAAAAGAGGTCAAGTTGACACAACACTCTTCAGAAGGACTCTGGAGAAAGACATTCTTGTTGTGCAGATATATGTTGATGATATAATATTTGGTTCTACTAATGCATCTCTTTGCACGGAATTTTCAAAGTTAATGCAAGATGAATTTGAAATGAGCATGATGGGAGAATTGAAGTTCTTCCTTGGATTTCCAGTCAATCAAAGCAAAGATGAGGTGTATGTTCATCAAACAAAATACACTAAAGAGCTTCTGAAGAAGTTCAAGCTTGAAGATTGTAAAGTGATGAACACACCAATGCATCCTACCTGCATCTTAAGCAAAGAAGATATTAGATCAAAGGTAGATCAGAAACTGTATAGAGGTATGATTGGTTCTTTGTAATACCTCACTACATCTAGGCCAGATATTTTATTCAGTGTGTGCTTGTGTGCAAGATTCTAGTCAGATCCTAGAGAATCTCATTTAACTGCTATTAAGAGAATCTTCAGGTATCTGATAGGAACAACAAATCTTAGACTCCTCTACAGGAAATTGATGAGCAAAACCGCAAGTGCACGGTTTTACCGAAGTAGTAAAAATAGAGTATCGTTCCGACAGGGAGTTATGAATTTAATTAACTTTTAACAATGATTAG
>Ga0315915_1010212_pt1 | contig 10477 bp, 9 predicted proteins | sample MpolbnodulesMG_FD_207738 | JGI IMG/M metagenome (GOLD analysis project Ga0315915, IMG submission 207738) | Medicago polymorpha root nodule microbial communities from Los Angeles, California, United States - branched nodules | ecosystem: Host-associated > Plants > Roots > Nodule | place: USA... | reverse complement strand
CGTTTTTGTTTGGCCTATTAGGGGGGTAAATCAAAACAAAAATATTTTACAGGGGGTAAATAAAAAAAAATATTTTACAGGGGGGAAAACCGAAAATGACCTATATTGCAGGAGGGTAAAGGCCTATTAACCCTAGAATAAAAAGGCTTCAATTCATAGTAAAGAGAATATCCCGAATACACAAGGCTTTAACATCATGGATCATATAAATTCATACTAGAAGACTCTAATTCACATGCCCCATATACTTTTCTCGTACAATGACTATATTCACCGGTAGTTAAATGACCGTCTTGTAACTTTTATAAAATGAAATGTTCTTGGAACAGTAAGTAATGTTATTTTAATTCATTTTCAACAAATGAATGATAGTCTATTTTCTTTGAAAAATTAGTTGTTCCGGCTAATACATACATTATTTGTTATTTTTAATACAATCAACTTCATTTTTTTTCGATAAATCAAGAGATAGGTTAGACATCAAGAAGAATAAAAAACATCCCAATTAAATTGACATCTAACTTAAATTTCTTTTGTCAAAAAAAATCTAACGTAAATTTCTATCCTCTACCATCTACTCAATATATATTATTAAAAAAGAGAAAATATAAATACAAGAGGGAACTAGAGCAAAACCCTCAAAAAGAAAAAGAAACAACAAAAACAGAAAAACAATCTAAGAAAAACTGTAATAAGGAAAACCATTCCTATCCTGAGCAAAGCTCAATTCCTCAGGTGGTAGAATAAATTAAGTCGCTCGCTTTCATGTGGTTGAAGGAGAAATACCCTACTCTTCCTTTCAATTATCATGCTTGGTGGCTTAGTTCATTCACCATTTTGGGCATAGGTTAATTGTTATTTCTGTTTTTGCTGTTTTGTGCTTGTAAATATTGTTCTGACATTGTTGTTTCCACCCTGGTACACCTTGTGCTAGGGGAATCTTTTGATGTGGTAATATAACTCATTTTAGCCTCTTCAAAAAAAAAATCCTCTAACAATAATTGCAGCAAAGTGTTGAACCAAGATACTCGAGGGCTGCTATGACCATGAGTTGCTAGTTTATCTGCACAACAGTTTCCTTCGCGGTAAATGTTAGAGCAACCAGAATTAATAACAAGCTGATGACAATTATGAATCATGTCAATGGTTCCTCAAGCCAAAAAAATTCTGGATCTGTCCCTGCTCATACTGGCCCCATTTTTTCTATAAGAAAAACAAGAAGAAGAAAAAGTCATAGGCCTCATTTAATCCTCATTCAATCATTACTATCAAAATTTAAGACCATTATACCTTGATGACACATTGGTTTTATTTTTTCTTCAATAAAAAATGATGAAACATTAGTGATTAAGGGTGTATGGAACGAAAGTCAGATCGTACCTGAGAGATCTTGTCGTCTAAGTCTCTCTTATCGATCCTTCCATACCGTAATACTCCCATATTTAGATGAAGAACAAAAGCCAACATCTTTTTCATTTCTTTGTCTATAAATACACACAATCTCCCTCACAACATTCCTCATCAATTAATTTCATATATACAATAATACCAAGCTACCTAGCTATATTCATTCTCATATACACCACCGTTATTCAAAAAACATTCATTCTCACTATTGGACAAATTAAGTCCATGACAATGGCCCTCCAAAGATATCTTTCATTCCTTATGATCATGATTTATTTTGTTGCTTGTTATAGTACTAATTTGCAAGAGGACCCACTTAGTTCAATTGTTGAGAATTCGCCTTATATAAATGATGGTGGAACATTCAAGGATTTTCTCATGCAAAGTACAGATCATGTTTTGAGCTTAAAGAGTAAGTTGGGTGACACTTCTCCTTCATCGATTAAAACCTTTAATGTTGATGAGTATGGAGCTCAAGGAGATGGTAAAACTGATGACACACAGGTATATATAGTTATTTTGACAAACTTGAATATGGTCGATTTGGATAGAGAAATGAATTTTGTACGACCATTTTGTGACAACTCTTTATATATAAACTATTTTTATTACTTATTTCAATAAAGTAAAGTGAAACCATTTTTTTACAAGTTGTTTTTATAAGCTATTACGGAGAACTCGTAGAAATCTAAAAACCGTTTATAGAAATGTAATAAGCTCCTTCAAAAAAAAATGTAATAAGTTGTTTCCATAAATTTCTCAAACAATATGACAAGTAATTATAATTATAGAAAATATCAAATTAATAAGTCAAACCAAACAAGTTCTAATGTTATACTAGTTGAAAATAATTGAATTTTGAATCTTATGTTATACTAGTTGACAATAATTGAATTTTGAAAAATGAAAGAAAGAAAAACATGAAATTTGTCTTTAATTCTATCACTAGATGTTAGAGATGTTAAAATTGGAAACCATTTTTATTTTAAATTTATCTCAAATATTCATCGATAATAAAAATAATTCTAGCGGTAGACTTTATTATTATTACCAAATTTTTAGAAAAAATAAAATCTTATTCTTTTGCCAATATGGTCTATATAAATTTTGCGTTTGACAAATTATTTTTTTAAGTTTAATAAATAATTTTAAAAAAAAATGACAATATTTTAATTTTACTCTTTCAGGCATTCAAGAAGGTTTGGCAAGTAGCATGTTCTTCTAAGGGATCAGTTGTTGTGGTGGCTCAAAAGAATTATCTTGTTAAGCCAATCACATTCTCTGGCCCTTGCAAATCAAAGAGTATCACAGTTCAAATCTCTGGAAGCCTTGTAGCATCAGATAACCCATCTGATTACAAACAAGACCCCACACATTGGCTTATGTTTGATAGTGTTCAGAAACTATCTGTTAAAGGTGGTGGAACCATTGATGGAAATGGAAATATTTGGTGGCAGAACTCATGCAAAACCAACAAAAAACTCGTAAGATATAACAAGACAAATTTATTATTATAATATAATATATATCGATTTACTTAACACAGATCTTATTCAAGTGCTAATTTTTTTTATTTTTTTTATGTTTTTCTCTTTTGCAGCCTTGCAAGGATGCCCCTACGGTATGTATAATATAACTCTCTCTCTCTCACTGATATATTAACTTTTTAATTATAATAATATCAATTTAATTTGTTCCCGTAATCTTAACTCACTTGATACATAAAAAGATTGTATGGCTTATACACGGATAGAGGTTCAAAGTAAAACTATTTTACACAAATATTTAATTAAATCACTTTAACATATATACTTTTAGATTATTTTTAAAGTAGCTCAATAAATACCTACTTAGGATAAAGTAATTGGATGTATGTGTAAAAAAAATTACACCGATGGTGCAAAATATTAATGTCAATTATATTGTGGTTTGACTTTGTAGGCGTTAACTTTGTACAAGTGCAACAACTTGGTAGTTGAGGATTTGACTGTAAAAAATGGGCAACAAATTCATGTTCAATTCCAAAATTCTGCCAATGTTAGAGTTTCGGGTCTCACTGTTACAGCACCAGAGGACAGTCCAAACACTGATGGAATTCATGTCACCAATACTCAAAACATCCAAATCTCAAACTCTATTATAGGAACTGGTATTCTCATTTCATTTGATATATCTCCTACATTACCACTTTTTAGATAAATTTAAATTAACAACAAAAAATTAGAGATAAAAAAATAAGAAATTTATCTCTAATTAGTATTAGATACATTTTTTTTTTCATCACTATTTTTCTTATGTAAGTCAATTTTTTAAGTAATATATATTTCAATTTATTAAATATCAATTTTAGTTTCAAGTTAAATATGTTCGTTTGCAGGGGATGATTGTATATCAATTGTAAATGGAACCAAGAATCTTAAAGCTACAGACATAACCTGCGGACCAGGCCATGGTATCAGGTAATAATTAATTAATTACCTTTAATAATATCTTCATCTTAGTAATTAAATATCGTTAAATTAAACTTTACACATGTTTTTTTTACAAAAACAAAATTATATTCATTCATTCAAATCGAGAGATTACATCATTCAACACCGTTATTTGCGAACAAACTCGCAGCATCCAAGTTAATAGCATATAACGGCACAATGCCTACAAAAATATATGATAAAATTAATGTGACCGGAATATTCATGGCCTCCGGATCTGTAACATTGACGCTCAAATCTTTGATTGAATAATCGATCTTTCAATATGAATCAAATGAACACCGCAATAAGACGGAAAATCAAACAACGCTGCACAAGACGACGAACAACAAACCACCACACTTAGATGATGAAATCACAAAGAAAAAACCTATATATATCTGTGTGTGTGAAAATCACTTATTTAGATTGAAATAGAGAGAAAAATATAAAAAGAGGTTATTTCAGGTCAAGAATTGACCCAAAACCACCCCTCAATGAAGAAACTTGAAGAGAAAACCTAGAGAGATAAAACTAGGGCCGGCTTATTCCATCATTCATTTCTATTAAGCACACTTTGCTGATAACTTCACACATGTTAATGATAATTCATTCTTCAGCATTGGAAGCTTAGGGGAAGGGGGCTCCAAGGAATTTGTTTCAGGAATAACCGTGAATGGAGCTAAATTATATAGAACTACTAATGGAGTAAGAATTAAGACATGGCAGGTAATTAATACTAATTTCAAATTTTGAACTACTTCAATTTACGCCTAATTTCTTTTTTGTACACTTCAATTTTAGCTTTCTAACCCAATAATATGCAGGGTGGGTCAGGAAGTGCAAGCAACATTAAATTTCAGAACATTCAAATGGAAAATGTAACTAACCCCATAATAATAGATCAGAACTACTGTGATCAACAGAGTCCATGCCAAAAACAGGTATTAACATTTTTCTTTTATTTTGTTTATGAAATTGATCTATATTAGACATAATTTATAATAAAATATTATGCTATCATTAATTTGATTCATGTAATTGTTGTTAGTGTTGATATAAAATTTGGTTAATTAATTAATTTTGTAATTGCAGAAATCTGCGGTTCAGATAAGGAATGTGTTGTACCAGAACATAAAAGGTACAAGTGCTTCTGATGTAGCTATGCAATTTAATTGTAGCCAGAACTTTCCATGTCAAGGGATATTATTGCAAAACATAGATCTGCAAATTGAAGGTGGAGGAGAGGCTAAGGCTTCATGCAACAATGTGAAATTGTCATACAGAGGAAATGTTAGTCCACGCTGCAATTACATAGAGGAAATGCATGAACTTGGTGGCTTTGGAAAGACTCATAGTATGAATTAATAGTATATATACAAGGATATATATAAGACATGTTTATTTGCTTTGTATATGTTGCTTAGCCAATAAAGCTAATAGGTTTGTAACGAATAATGTTATTTCTTTAGATTTACAATAGGTGACATTGTTTCTACCTCTTATGTCATGTCATAAATAAAATATTGTATTTGTACCAAAAAAAAGTGTTACTTGTATTGTTTTATTTTGTAATGCATACTTTAAAATTAAAGACTTTTGTTATGGATTTCTTTTGTCTATTCTTTTTGTAGAGGGAAATGCTCAATCTCACGAAAGATATTATCGCAAGAGCATCACGAACTGTGTGATATAACAATTTGTCTGTTTTATTTCTGTTTTCCTATTACACATGTTCTATTGTGGTTTTTCTCTCTTGCTTTATCTATGTTTTCTTCTGCCACAAGCCCACAACCGCTTCACCTTTTATAGCCACAAGTATGTCTTACTGATGAGAAGAAACTTGGTGTGTATGAGAAGTGGAAAATATATCTCATCATTTAAGAGTAATACTAAATGGTTCATCAATCACGGGCCTCAAATCCAATACTAATAGTGGTTCTATTATTAAAAATACTATTGGGAAATAGATAAAAACTAGAGTTCGGAAAAAGTTCACGTGAAATGCAGTCGCTATATATAGCACTGCTCGTTGTCTATTCTTGATTCACAATATTTTTATTTTTTTTATAAAAATTATTTCATAGTATTAATGACATACACAATTAACATATGGCTCTTTAAAAATGAATTTTATTTCATAAACCTTTATTTAATAGGAAGTTATTGAAATTTAATCATCGTAGACATTGAAAATCTTAAAGAGATGAATTATTTTTTCTTCAATGATGGCTCAAAGTTTGTAGATATCATAGACATATTTATTTATATTTTAGATTAAAATGTAGTATAATTTTAATTTTTAAAGAAGATTAGTGTAATTCGAACATCTTTCAAAAGAGAAACGGCTCCATATATAAAGAAGGGACATATAGATAATTCACTTAGAGAAAGAGAGTATATCTTTTTAACATGAAAATGAGGGAGAGTTTAATTTAAATTTCTCAGGGAGTCTAAATTACTCTAATTAAAAAATCTACACAATTCATGTAACGAAGACATTTATGATGACGTCAATTTTATTTTTTTGAAAAATAATAATGATTTTAATAATCTGGCTTTTACATAAAGAAATATAAACCGAAAATAATACAAAAAGTAGGCATTCGTAGTGGAGAAGAAATCCAACTTCTTTTATCCAAATTCCCTCAACAAAAAAAAACTTCTTTTATCCAAATGAAAAAAGAACTAGTTTGGAAACCCGTGCCAAGTCTGGGCTAAAATTACGACTATTTTATTTTATAAAATCTAATTAAACGATAAATTCATTATTTTATACACAATATATCAATAGAACACATCGTTATTGTATTTTCTATTGCATATTATATACAAATATCAACGCGTATATAGTTATTTGGATTTTCGTTTCGTTAAATAGTAATGATTTAACGGATGTAACGTCGAAATATTAGTATTTAACGCCAGAATATTTTACACTGATGACTAAAATTAATCACAGAGACATGAGTTGTTTTTTTGGATGTTCTGCATATAACCGGGGGTATTGGAGTATCAAGGCCAACTGATGCATATACAATTAAATTAATTGTCCCTACCCAACAAATCGTCTCTACCAGGTGCCCTTATATATAGTTTCCTTCAAACTCGATGATTTCTATAGCGGATACCCTTATATATACAAAGTTAATTTCATGCATAATTTGATTCATCTTAACATCCAACACAAATTTGTAATTATTCAATCATGTAACAAATAATTATAACAAACAACGACAAAAATACCAATTATCTATCGCATTTTTTTAACCAAGCATATTTTAAAATAACCCATCAAGAAACACAATACAATAGAAAAGGCTTGACAAAGGGACTGCGAAATTGTCCTCTGCATGCACATAGACATAGGCGCTCCAAAGAACAAAGGAAAAAAAACGGGTATACAACAAATTGTATAAAAAAAATGAAGCAGAACATATAGCTGATAATATGGTCAATGAATGAGTTACAGCTTACAGTAGGAAATATGAGAAAGATCATAAGGATACTGACATCATAAATAAAATTAAATTGAGTATCCGAATATTGGAGTTGCTATATCACACAATAGAAAAACCAAAGTTTCAGTAGATAAACACCTTATTGTATCAGGCAGTGTTAATTTCGGAACCGAAGAGAAGGCCTTGCACCTATTGCAATTGGTCAATGATATTTCAATGCCATAGAAATTTCATTAACGTCAGCCTGTGTACATCTGAATGATATCACGTCACCTGAAGCACAAAACCAGCACCTGAAGGTATATGAGATCAAAAATATTGTCAAAAAGGGATTAAAATATTACTCCATATAACATATTAGTCCCTATAACCAATCGATCACTCAGCCTGTTCTTTGCACAACAATAAATTTCATCGGATTTTATACAATTAAATAAGAAGTGTGATCTCAATTGTTAGTTGCAGAATTGTAGTTTATCTACATGACCAAATAAAAATATGGGTCATGTTAACTTGTGCCCTAAGGGCACAAGTTAAGGATCTAAAAAAAGAATTAAAACATAAGTTTTGTATTGAAAAAAATAAGTTTTTAACATTTCAAGACATTGAATGAACAATTTCCAAAAATATGTTACTACATTTGGCTTCTAAACTTGTGCTTTAAGGGCACAAGTTAACATTTTCCTAAAAATATATATTACAACAAAGTTTAAAAGAGAAAAAAAAACTCATACCCACCTGGGTCATCAGGAACGACCGGTTAAACGTTCCGAAAAACATCACGGTACACAACATTAGTGGTTTCAGTACACACACGGTTTTGGAAGTGACTCTCGACACAACGATGTACAACTGTCCAAGGGTAAAAACCGGTTTGGAAAGATAGATTCCAACATGAGACAACGATTGACCTTGACTTTTATTTATTGTCATTGCAAAACACAAAGCCAATGGGAACTGTCTCTTGGTAAATTTGAAAGGCAGTCCAGGATCACTCGGAACCAATTTCATTCTTAGAATAATTACTATTTCACCAGCATTTTTTCCAGTAATAACAGTTGCACTGATAAAGTTCTTCCCAAGATTGTTTACAATCAATTTAGTCCCATTGCACAATCTAGCTGCTTGGTCAATGTTCCTCATCAACATAATTGGACATCCAACTTTAAATCTCGACTTGTGGTTTGGAATACCGGAACACTTGATATTGTTTAAGAATTCGGTGGTAAACCATTCGCTTTGTACCTCACTATTCTCGTCTGATTTGCACACCGAATCATAACTGATATATTCATTTTCGTCTCCTGGAACCAATGATATAAGGAATTCATTTACGTGCTCAACTACGTCCAGTGTGGGAGCAAGTATCCCCCGCTCTTGGAAAAAATCCGAGAACTTCTTGTTTTGCAAAAAATTCAGATATACAAAATCAACGGATCAGAGGAATCTTTTATCAGCAACTCATCATGAATGGGTATGTTAATTTCTCCACTCTCGTTGGCAGATCTTATTCCATCTCCAATTGAAAGTATCCAATCGGCAAACTTTCTTATCTCATCTTGCTCGACACAAACGGTCGAAGCACGTAAACGCATATTCGTTGTAATTGTGAGAACCTTACAGTTACTCCAGAACTTTGATGAGTTGATGGATGAAGCTAGTATGTCTTGTCTGCATCCTTTTTTTTATCACTGGCAAAATTTGTCTGAAATTACCGCCCAAAACCACATAAACACCCCCAAATGGTTTGTTTGTACTATCGACACCATCATGACATTATATCGTGCATGGTTCGGTCAAACTCCTCAAAACAATAACGATGCATCATCGGTGCCTCATCCCATATTATTAATTTTTATTTTCTGAACAGAGAAGCTTTGTCGCTCTCTTTATTAAATCCACAACTTGACGCTTCATTGATAAGAAAATGTACATTCAATCATGAATGGGTTGTACAACCACCTGGAAGTAGCAAGGATGTTATGCCACTTGACGCTTCATTGATAGGAAAATGTACATTCAATCATGAATGGGTTGTACGACCACCTGGAAGTAGCAAGGATGTTATGCCACTTGACGCCGCATTTACAACAATGTACCCTTTTGCACGTAGTCCAGCAGATAGCGTCTTCCAAATAAATGTTTTCCCAGTTCATCCATAACCGTACAGAAAGAAATAAAAAACCAGTCCCAGACTCAACGGAATCAACAATATGAATGTAAATAACCCTATGTTCATCCGGAAGCATGTTGGATAACTTCATATGAATTCTTGCCATTTCGTCCTTATCGTAGCATAGTTGATCTGCGATGAACCTGTTACTATACTGAGGAGCAATTTCATACCTAGGTTGAGGCATTCTCTTGTACTTATCAAGGTACTTTCCATTAGTCTACAACAGCATATCAATTTCAATCAGACATAAGTTCTTCAAATCATCATCAGTAATTCGTAAATCTACAAAAACATTTTAATTTAGTTGGCTAAACATGTTGGTGTAAGCGCTAGAGGCCAATAGTTTATGTTAAACTTATCTTATGTATCATGACTTTTATTATTGAATAATATATGGCACTCTTTATTATATTTATAGTAATGTTAATAAAGTCCCTAGAATAGATACTTCATGTAATAATATATTAAGTGTGACTTAATCATTAGATTACATTATCATAAAGAACGTTATTCTTAAATGTATCCGTAGTCAAGCTTTAATATGAATTAGGATAATAATAAAGCGTCGAGACTATTATGTATGTAGACTGATGACCGCATCTCATGGGTCACAGATATGAGATATTTAGTCTATACATAGGTATAAATATTAGGAGTAATATTTATACTGGATTGATCCACTGTGAGAATACTACATAGTACTGAAGGTGAGAAAAACCACAAGAAGGGGGGTTGAATTGTGTTTTTGGAAACTTCTTCTTTTACGTTCTAGATAACTGTCATCAGGTTCAGAGTCTGAAGTAGTTCAGAGTCTGAGTGAGTTCAGAGTCTATGAGCAGCGGATAATGTAAAGAACAGAAGAAGAAAGAACACAAGCAATTATACAGGTTCCTTCCACAAACCGGAAGTAGTCTTGTCCTCCTTGCACTTCCAAGGAGAGTTCCACTAAAATGTAATCTCAA